>OKSF01000010.1_pt1 | contig 186514 bp, 167 predicted proteins | sample 1606061 | NCBI WGS metagenome assembly OKSF01 (sample SAMEA3541567, study PRJEB24748) | human gut metagenome | biome: human gut; feature: human-associated habitat; material: faeces | place: China | collected 2012
CGGTCATCAGGCCGAGGCCGCCCTCGAGGACACGATCGAGAAGTACAAGGGCAACTACATCCTTGCCGTTGAGGGCAACGTGCCGCTCAACGACGACGGCGTGAACTGCATTCCCGGCGGCGAGACTTTCCTGAGGAAGATCAAGCACGTCGCTGCGGGCGCCAAGGCCGTCATCGGCTGGGGCTCCTGCGCCGCCTGGGGCTGCGTGCAGGCCGCCAAGCCCAATCCCACGCACGCTGTGCCGATCACGGAGATCATCACGGACAAGCCCATCGTGCTCGTGCCCGGCTGCCCGCCGATTCCCGAAGTGATGACGGGCGTGGTCACCTACATCCTCACGTACGACCGCCTGCCGCCGCTTGACCGCATGGGCCGTCCTAAGATGTTCTACGGCCAGCGCATTCACGACAAGTGCTATCGCCGCGCCCACTTCGACGCGGGCCAGTTCGTCGAGAAGTTCGACGACGAGGGCGCCAAGCTCGGCTACTGCCTCTACAAGGTGGGCTGCAAGGGACCGACGTCCTACAACGCCTGCTCGGCCATCCGCTGGAACGAGGGCTTCTCCTGGCCGGTCCAGTCAGGCCACGGCTGCATCGGCTGCTCCGAGCCCAACTTCTTCGACAAGGGCTCCTTCTACGAGCACGAGACGACGGTCCTGCCTCCGGGCTGGGGCGGCATCGAGGCGACCGCCGACATGCTAACAACGAAGAACCATTCGAATACTTAATCAAGGCTATTGAAGATGCTGGTTACAAGCCAGGTAAAGACATTGCAATTGCCTTTGACGTTGCTGCTTCAGAATTATGGAATGATGAAGACAAGAAGTACAAGCTTCGTTGGTCAACTGGTGAAGAATACACTACTGAAGAATGGATTAATTACTTATCCGGTATTATTGAAAAGTACCCAGTAGTATCTGTTGAAGACCCAATTGATGAAAACAACTGGGATGACTGGGTAACTATTACTAATAAGTTAGGTAAGAAAGTTCAACTTGTTGGTGATGACTTCTTTGTAACTAATACTGATTACTTGAAGAAGGGTATCCAAATGGGTGCTGCTAACTCAATCTTAATCAAGCTTAACCAAATCGGTACTTTAACTGAAACTGTTGAAGCTATCGAAATGGCTAAGGAAGCTGGTTACACTGCTATCGTTTCACACCGTTCTGGTGAAACTGAAGATACTACTATTGCCGACTTAGTTGTTGCTACAAACGCCGGACAAATCAAGACTGGTTCAATGAGCCGGACTGACCGTCTTGCTAAGTACAACCAATTAATGCGGATTGAAGATCAACTTGGTGATGTTGCTCAATACAAGGGTATTCACTCATTCTACAACTTGAGCCAACAAGCTCGCCAAGACATCGAAAACCGTTAATTTGCGGGATTAATAAAAACGGAAGATGAGCGTGACATAAGCTGTTTATAGTTTTATCATTATGCTTCATCGGCCTAATAAAAATATAAGTAGGGTTCCAAGGTTCGATTTTTACCGAGCATTGGAACCCTATTTGTGTACTGTACAGTTTGTCTTTTATCTAGGCAAGATCCTTTATTGAAAATCTATTTAACTAGGCTTGAAAATGGTTATATTGATTCTATTAAAAAATAATGAGAAAGAAATATTGGAATTTTTTGTGAAATATAATATAATTTTTAAGAGTTAAATTCAATGAAAGGATAATGATACAAATGAAAAAATCAGCACCGGAGCTTAACCGTTCGATGACTGCTGGTCAGATGGAAATGATCTCTCTTGGTGGAGCAATTGGGGTCGGTCTGTTTATGGGATCGACGTCAACCATTAAGTGGACGGGTCCATCGGTAATTCTTGCATATGCATTTGTTGGTTTAATTTTATATATTGTAATGAGGGCCTTGGGAGAGATGATCTATATTAATCCCGGCACCGGTTCTTTCGCAGATTATGCAACAGAATATGTTCATCCAGTAGCCGGATACCTTGCTAAATGGGCTAACGTATTTGAATATATCGTTGTTGGGATGTCTGAAGTGGTTGCTGCCACTGAATATCTTAAATATTGGTGGCCGCATATGCATACGTGGGTGGCTGGAATTGTAATTATAATTTTCCTAGTATTAGCCAATTTAGCGAGTGCGAAGGCATATGGGTCACTTGAATTTTGGTTTGCGATGATTAAAGTCATTACTATTATTTTCATGATCCTACTTGGATTTATGATTATCTTCTTTGGATTTGGTAATGGTGGTCACCCAACCGGCTTTAACAATCTGTGGTCCCATGGTGGATTCTTCACTGGCGGTTGGAGCGGTTTCTTCTTCTCAATGTCAATTATCGTTGGTTCTTATGAGGGAATTGAATTGCTAGGGATTTCCGCTGGTGAAGTTGCAAATCCGCAAAAAGCAATTGTTAAATCAGTTAAGTCCGTCCTATTCCGGATTTTGATCTTCTATGTTGGAGCAATTTTTGTAATTGTAACGATTTATCCTTGGAATGAATTAAGTAGTGTCGGTTCGCCGTTTGTTTCTACATTTGCTAAGGTTGGAATTACGGCAGCAGCGTCAATTATTAACTTTGTTGTTTTGACGGCAGCATTATCAGGCGCTAATTCTGGTATTTATAGTTCAAGCCGAATGCTATTTAAGTTATCTCATGAGGGGGATGCGCCTAAGATTTTTGGACGCCTCTCAAAACGAATTGTTCCCGATGCAGCGATTCTTGGTATCTCTGGTGGTATTTTAATTGGCTTCATTATTGATATGATTTCCACAATTTATAGCCACTCGACAGCCGATATGTTTGTGGTTGTCTTTAGTTCATCGGTTCTACCCGGAATGATTCCATGGTTTGTAATTTTATTAGCAGAATTGCGATTCCGTCGTAACAATAAAGATTTAATGACTGACCATCCCTTTAAGCTGCCGCTGTACCCATTCTCAAATTACTTCGCATTCATTATGCTGATTGTGATCGTCATCTTCATGTTTATTAATCCTGATACGCGAATTTCGGTCATTGTTGGTGCAGCAGTATTAATTCTGGCAGTTGTTATATACATTATTCGTCATGGCCTTAGTAAAGAAAAAGCATCGTAATCTTTTTGCGGGAGTTGGCAGAGCTAGATAAGCTAGTTCTGGTTAACTCCTATTTTTATTTTAAAATTAATTTCGCCTTGCTAAACTCATGTAGTAAAATGGCATGTAGACTTTTAATAAATTGGAGAATAGATAATGGAAAGCAGAAAAGAGGCATTTCACCGATATAATCAGCTTAATCAAATAGTTCGCGCGATTATTATCGGAATATTAACCGGGCTGGTAGTAAGTTTATTTCGCCTTATCATTCAGTGCTTTTTACAACTAGTAACAACATGCTTTGGATACTTTCACTCCCATCCATTGTGGTTAGTACCGTGGACGATTGGATCAATCATCTTGGCGTTATTATTAGGGTGGCTGGCTCAGACCTATCCAGATATAAAAGGATCAGGAATTCCGCAGGTTGAGGGGCAATTGACTAACCAGTTTGATGAAAAGTGGTGGCCGGTATTATGGCGGAAGTTTCTCGGTGGAATATTTGCAATTGGTTCGGGGTTATATTTAGGACGAGAAGGACCATCAATTCAACTTGGTGCGACAATCGGTCAAGGGGTTGAAGAAACGGCAAAATTAGGTCAGCTTAACCGACAAATCGGAATTGCGAGTGGTGCGGCCGCTGGGTTAGCCGCTGCCTTTAATGCACCAATTGCTGCTACTATTTTTATTTTGGAAGAAGTGTATCATAATTTCTCGCCGGTAATTTGGTTAGCGACGTTTGTCAGTTCGCTATGTTCTAATATGGTATCGATGCAATTTTTTGGATTACGGCCGGTATTAAACGTTCCGTACAATCATATGCTGCCTAATAACCTTTATTGGCATTTAATTGCGTTGGGAATTTTATTAGGTGTTTTAGGTCGGTTTTATCAGGTTATTATTTTGCGCTTGAATGGTTGGACAGCAAGACTTCCTAAGTTATCCCCAATTGCTTATCCGATTATTCCGTTTTTACTAGTGATCCCGATTGCTTGGTATTTTCCAATTACACTTGGGGGCGGGAATGAGCTAATTATTGTTTTGCGTTCCTTGCCGGTTTCTTTAGCGTTATTTATAGGTCTCTTTGTTCTTCGCTTTGTATTTTCGATGATCAGCTATGGTTCGCAATTACCAGGGGGAATTTTTTTACCGATCTTAACTCTTGGTGCTATCCTAGGCGCAGTTTATTGTGCTTTAATGGTTAGATTAGGACTGATGCCGGTTCGTTATCTGCCTAATTTTATTATTTATGGAATGGCGGGTTATTTTGCATGTATCAGTAAGGCACCTTTTACTGCTATCTTGTTAATTACGGAAATGGTTGGATCGCTTGCTCATTTAATGCCTCTAGCGTTAGTGGCAGTGGTTGCCTACCTAGTTGTAGATGCATTACATGGTGAGCCGGTATATACGGCAATGTTTAATGCTTTTATTGGCAATAATCCACAATCCGCCCGGCGTAAAGAAGACGTTACGATGTCGATTACTATTTACGCTGGAGCACGATTAGCTGGTTGTAAGGTAAAAGATTATCCGTGGCCGACTGATTGTATTGTAATGGTTATTTATAGGGGAGAAGAAAAAATTATCCCGAATGGTCAAACAGAGTTACAAGCAGGTGATACATTGATTTTACGTGCTAACTCCGCTACGACGCGGCAAGCGTATCATGAGATAAGTCGAGCAGCTCATTATGCGCAAGGATAGCAATAGAATAATAAATATGATATGATAGTTAAGATAAAAGCGTGAAAGTATTAGGAGGAAAATTCCTTGTATAACACATTAATGACTTTATTCTTAATTGATTGCGTTGTATTAATTGCTTGTGTAATGATGCAGCCAGCAAAAAATGATAATGATGCGATGTCAGCTTTAACTGGTGGTGCTGGCGACTTATTCTCACGTCGTAAAGCGCGGGGATTTGAAGCTGTTATGCAGATTGTTACAACAATTTGTGGAGCACTCTTCTTTATTCTGGCATTAGCTATGATTTATGTTTCGTCACATTAAATTTAAAGTGCCTCCTGAAATTATTGTGGTTCCAGGAGGCTTTTTTGTCACTACTGTTAGAGTGTAGGGGATGATTTAGTGAAAACGTATACTGGTGACTCTTTTTTCTTTCCCCATAGTGGACGGCGTGGAGTTATCTTACTCCATGCATACACAGGAAATACAAATGATGTTCGAATGTTGGGACGCCAGCTTAATTGGCAGGGATATACGGTTTTCGCTCCGCTCTTAAGTGGTCATGGCGGCGATCCGAAAAAAGTGTTAGAAAGCAATGGACCAGATGATTGGTGGGATGATACGCGGATGGCGATTTTTCGTTTGCGAGACGCTGGAATTGATCAGATTGCTATTTTTGGCTTGTCGTTAGGAGGCTTATTAGCAACAAGGGCTCTTGAAAATGACCCGCGATTATTAGGCGGTGGTGTTTTTGCATCCCCGATTACTACTTGGGGGCAGTCCAATGTTCCAGAATACTTCCCTAAAATTGCTGCAAAATATTATCGTCAGCAGAAGTTGAATCCATTAATCACTAAAGAAAAAGTAGCTAAGTTAACAGAACGGCTCCCTAAGCAATTGACCCAAATTCAAAATATGGCGCACCAGCTTTGTGACCACTTAGACCAGATTCACCAACCTTTTTTCATTGCCCAAGGTGGTGCTGATGAAATGATTGATCCTGCTTCAGGTCTTCAATTAGAAAAACGGTTACAAGAAAATGGGGTCGCAGTTGATTATCATTATTACCCTACTGCTACACATCTTCTAACAGTTAATACCGCCCATCGACAATTATTTACTGATGTAGGAAAATATCTACAAATTTTATTCGAGGTGTCTTCTAAATGACAACAAATGATTTAAAAGAAAAAATATTAACACATTTAACTGATAATGCAGGTATTAGTTATTCTGCAGAAAAACTTGCCCACCAATTAGGGATGGATGATGCTAATCAATTTACACCGATCGTTCAGTCACTTGCCCAGTTGGAACGTGAGAAAAAAGTTCAGGTAACTGATCGTGGCGAATTTGAAGCGGTTATTAAGCAGCAACCACTTATTGGTACATTCCATGGTAATGATAAAGGATTCGGGTTTGTCGACTATGATCCGGACCTTCCAGATATGTATATCAATCCTGACCATACCCGCTATGCGCTAAACGGGGACCAAGTAGAGGTTAAAGTGTTGCGGCCTGCAAAACCAGGTAGCGATCAAGGTCCAGAAGGGCAAGTAACGCGAATTGTTGAACACAAATATGAACAAGTAGTTGGCGAATTTAAGCAAGAAACTGTTGGTAATTATATTGGTGAAATCTTACTTAAAGATAAAAAATTATCGCGGTATCATTTTTACGTAACTGATAAGGGCTTAAAACCGCTTGATGGTCAAGTCGTAACGGCCACCGTTGAAACTTATCCGAGTGATGAGGCACCGGAAGTATTAACAGGAGCAGTTACTGAAGTTATTGGTGACAAAGATGAACCGGGCATTGATATTATGTCAGTAATTTATGCCCACGATGTTCCTCATGAATTTCCTAAAGAAGTGATGGAACAGGCTAATAAGATTCCGCTTAAGGTTCTTCCTGAAGAAAAAAAGGGTCGTAAAGATATTACAGACCAACCACTTGTTACAATCGATGCAATTGAATCAAAAGACTTAGATGATGCGGTTGTAGCATGGAAAATGGATAACGGTCACTACCACCTGGGGGTTCACATTGCTGATGTTTCTCACTATGTAAAACCAGGAACGCCTCTTGATCAGGAAGCATTTAAGCGCGGAACATCTGTCTACTTAACAGACCGAGTAGTGCCAATGCTTCCTAAACGCCTTTCTAATGGGATTTGTTCCTTGAATCCAGGTGAAGAACGGCTAGCAATGAGTTGTGAAATGGAAATTGACGAACAGGGGAAAATCGTTAACCACCGCATCTTCCAAAGTGTAATGAAATCTCATGCTCGGATGACTTATAAGGCGGTTAATAAAATTCTTGAGTCTCATGACGCCAAAACGATAAAGCAATACGAAGACTTAGTTCCAATGTTTGAAACAATGAGTGAAATTCACAAATTATTGCTTAAAAACCGGAAGAAACGTGGAGCAATTGACTTTGAAGCGCCTGAAGCAAAGATTATTGTGGATGAAAAGGGACATCCGACAGACATTCAGTTACGGGATCGGGGCCTTTCTGAGCGAATGATTGAATCGTTTATGCTGGCAGCAAATGAAACAGTTGCTGAACATTACTTTAAGGAGCATGTGCCATTTCTTTATCGGATCCACGAAACACCGGATAGTGACCGAATTAAAGCTTTTGCGGAGTTCTTAAGCGTATTCGGTATTGATGTTCATGGCGATATTAAAAATGTTAAGCCGTGGATGCTTCAACAAGTATTAAAAGATGTTGCCGGTACTCCAGAAGAGCAGATGGTTCAAGTTATGATGTTGCGTAGTATGCAACAAGCCAAATATTCAGATGAAGAACTTGGCCATTTTGGCTTGGGTGCAAAATACTATACTCACTTTACTTCACCAATTCGTCGATACCCTGATGATACAGTGCACCGTTTAATCAAATGGTATGAAAAGCACGGAAAGAATGAACCAGCTAAGGACCATTGGCGTGATAAGCTTCCAGAAATTGCCGAGCATACGTCTGTTACAGAACGGCGCGGAATTGATACAGAACGTGATGTTGACAGCATGAAGAAGGCGGAATACATGGAAGACCATGTTGGGGAAACTTTCGATGCAGTTGTTAGTTCAGTAATGAAGTTTGGTTTATTTGTAGAATTACCAAATACGGTTGAAGGATTAGTTCATATTAGCGTCATGAATGATGACTATTATGAATATTCAGAAAAACATATGGCCCTAATTGGCCGAAAGTCGCACCGGATCTTCCAAATGGGACAGCCGATTAAGGTTAAGCTAGTACGAGCAGATAAAGATCTTCGTGAAGTAGACTTTGAAATTGTTAATCCTGAAGAGGCACCAAAGACAAAGATTCGGGTTCCGCATAATGATCAATACCATGGTCGTGGCCGTGGTCGGAAAGGCCGTACTAACAATAAGTCTCAGCGCGAGAACAATAATGGCAGTCACTATCGGAATACGCAAGGAAAATGGCGGCGGAGTAACCAAGAAAATGGCCGACAAAATAATCGTCAAATAAATCGTGGACAAACTCGTCACCACAACAATTCATGCGATCATGAAAGTGTTCGTCGTCACCATTAAAAGCGGGGAGGGATATTATGGCAAAAAAATCCCATCAAGAAAATAACGACAATTTAATTGCACAAAACAAAAAAGCTCGTCATGACTATTTTGTAACAGATACGGTTGAGGCTGGATTAGTTTTAACGGGGACTGAGATTAAATCGGTTCGTGCTCACCGTGTTAATTTGAAGGATGGATTTGCGCAGGTCCGTAATGGTGAAGCTTGGTTAATGAATGTGCACATTAGTGAATATGACAACGGGACTTACTTTAATCAAGATCCGTTAAGAAATCGAAAATTATTGTTGCATAAAAAAGAAATTAATAAGCTTGCAGGAGCCTTACAAGATAAGGGAGTTACGCTTGTTCCATTAAAGATGTACATTAAACATGGTTATGCAAAAGTATTATTAGGCCTAGCTAAAGGTAAGCACCAATACGATAAGCGTGAAGCAATTAAACGTCGTGAACAAAACCGTGAGATCGAACGGGTTATGAAACATTACTAAATATAAAGGAAGAGGTCAAGAAATCATGTTTCTCGGCCTCTTCCTTTTACATTACTTGTTTTTATGGCTTTTACAGGTAAGATTTAACTGATTACTGATAGAAAATGACATGCTAGTACTTAGCTTAGGAGAACGTTTCATCAACCGGGCTAATAGTGGTTCTTGTTCGCTTCTTCGTGCCCAGTGGTTAAGAATGCTAGCAATCAGGATTGCTAAGGGTTCATCTTCCTTTTTGTTTACTTTTAGTTCATGACAATATCCACTCGAAAGTTTAACTGGCTGAATTGAAAAGACTAAGTGACTACCTGAAAAGACACGGTAACGACTAGTTAATGGGGAACCAACGATGATCCAGTTAATTCCGCGGATATAAATAACCTGTTGAACAAAACCAAACCCTTTACCGATTGTACCGACTCGTTGACGATTGACGTATAATGCAAACTTCGGTAATAATCCAAGGGTTAACTGCTTTACTTCAGCTAATAAAGCTCCATCAATTGCATACAATGATAGGGCATCGTACCTCATTCCCCATTTACCGACAAGAAGATAGCACGATTTACCGTTCTTATCGCGAATGACGGTCGTTCCATGTAAATCAGTTGAACGATCGCGAATAAATAATTGTCGCACTTTGCCACCACCATTCTTTGATAATCTATCTTTTATTTTACCAGCTTCTTGGAAAAATTGGTGAAGAAACTTCCTAGATAAAAAACGCTTCCAATTTATCCCATTATGATGTTTAATTATGCTAAAATAATAGGCGAGGTGCTAATAATCGTGAAACAGTTAATTCATAACGACTGGTGGGAAGTCTTAAAGCCCCAGTTTGAGAGTACATATTATGCTCAATTGCATAATTTCCTAAAAGAAGAATATACCCATCAAACGATCTACCCAGAAATGCATCATATTTTTGAAGCATTTGAATGGACGCCTTTTAGTAAGGTTAAGGTTGTTATTCTTGGTCAAGATCCTTATCATGGACCTAATCAAGCGCATGGGTGCAGTTTTTCAGTACTGCCTGGGGTACCGGTCCCGCCTTCATTACAGAACATTTATAAAGAATTGCAGAGTGATTTGGGTTGTACGCCGGTAAATCATGGCTATTTGAAAAAATGGGCTGATCAAGGCGTCCTTTTATTAAATTCAGTTTTAACAGTACGTGCGGGACAAGCATATTCACACCGTGGACACGGTTGGGAACAGTTAACAGATGCGGCAATTCACGCTTTATCTGAACGTCCTAAACCAGTTGTATTTATTCTGTGGGGACGTGCTGCACGCAACAAAAAACAATTGATTAATACAAATACGAATATAGTCCTTGAGTCAGCCCACCCAAGTCCATTATCTGCTAATCGCGGGTTCTTTGGCTCACGACCATTTTCTAAAACCAACGAAGCACTTCAGGCGATGGGAGAACAGCCAATTGATTGGCAGCTTCCTGCCGAACCAAATTATCGTTAAAGATGTGATCATCAGTCACAACTTTAAAATGTTTAGTAACCATAAGGAGGTACTTGCATTATGGAATTATTTGATGAGATTGCTGCAAAGATTAAAGGACAAAACAAGACAATTGTTTTTCCTGAAGGTGAGGATAAGCGGATTTTAGGAGCTGCTGTTCGCTTAAAGAAAGATGACTTAGTAGACCCAATCCTGCTTGGGGATAAAGAGGCAATTAAAAAAGTTGCCAGTGAAAATAACTTTGACCTTACTGATCTTCAAATCATTGATCCAGCAACTTATCCAGAAGACGATAAGCAAGCAATGTTTGACTCATTAATGGAACGGCGAAAGGGAAAGAACACCCCTGAAGAAATTCAAAAGATGCTTGAAGATGTTAGTTACTTTGGGACAATGCTTGTCTACATGGGAAAGGCTGACGGAATGGTTTCTGGTGCTGTTCACTCAACCGGCTCAACAGTTCGCCCTGCATTGCAAATCATTAAGACTAAGCCAGGTGCTCACCGGATCAGTGGAGCCTTTCTTATGATTAAAGGCGATCAACGTTATATTTTTGCCGATTGTGCAATTAATATTGAATTAGATGCACCAACGATGGCTGAAGTTGCAATTCAAAGTGCTGAAACGGCCCGCCTTTTTGAAATTGATCCGAAGGTGGCATTGCTTAGCTTTTCAACTAAGGGTTCAGCTAAGGGCGAAATGGTTACGAAAGTTGCGGACGCTGCTAAGTTAGTTCATGATTTAGATCCTGACTTACCAGCTGATGGTGAACTACAATTTGATGCGGCAGTTGTACCATCAGTAGGTGAACTTAAGGCCCCTGATTCTAAAGTTGCTGGTCATGCCAATGTCTTCATTTTCCCAAGCCTTGAAGCAGGTAATATTGGTTACAAGATTGCCCAACGATTTGGCGGATTTACTGCAGTTGGTCCTATTCTTCAAGGACTCAATGCCCCAATCGCTGACCTTTCACGGGGATGCAGCGAAGACGATGCTTATAAGGTAGCAATGATCACCGCTGCCCAATCATTATAAGATTAGTTTAATAAACTAGCTAAAAGAGAGTACAAATATGAAGCTGTGTTGGTATGCTCCTATTAGAGGGTATGATGCTTCTAAAGTACTCTTTTTGCTTTTTAAAAAAGACATATGTACAATAAGACTAGTTATTTTAGAGTAGGAGAGAGTGCTATGGAAAGCTTAACTTTGACGAACCGTGATGCAACGATTAATCTCGGAAAAGTAATTGGTCAACAACTAGCGGCGGGGGATGTCCTTGTCCTAGATGGTGACTTAGGAGCCGGTAAAACGACTTTCACTAAGGGCCTTGCTGTTGGTTTAGAAATTCCAGACATTATTAAGAGTCCTACGTTTACAATCATCCACGAGTATCAAGACGGGCGGTTACCCCTCTACCATATGGATGCATATCGGCTTGAAAATGGTGGAGCAGCTGATTTAGGCCTTGAAGAATATTTTGATGGCGATGGAGTCTCTGTTGTCGAATGGGCTAAATTTGTAGAAGATGAACTTCCAGCTAATTTTTTGGCAATTCATTTTAAGCGTACAGACGATGATGAGACAAGAATCCTTGAATTTGAACCCCATGGCGAACATTTTGAACAAATTGTTAGAAATGTGGTGAAATAATGGCAGACGAAATCTCTGTAAAACTTGCGACTAGTGATGATGCTGAAAAGGTTTTAAGTTTTTTACGGGCAACCGCTACAGAAAGCAATGCTGTTTTAGTTCCGCACCTAAATGAAATTAGTGAAAAAACGGAAGCTAAAAATATTGACATGATTAACCAATTTGATGATTGCGTGATTTTATTGGCAATGCTGGGAGAAGAAGTTGTTGGAATGGTAACCGTAATGGTATTAGAGCATCAACCGACGACAGGAGAATTGGGAGTGGTAGTCCGTAAAAAATATTGGCGGAATGATATTGGCCGCCTTCTAGTTGATGAGGCTGAGTATTGGTTTAATACATACAGCAGCTTGGAGAATTTAGTCCTGACCGTTTTTGAAGATAATTTTCCAGCAATTAGTTTATATCAACAATTAGATTTCGTTAAAACAGGGACAGCTATTGAACAAGGACGCAAGGTTATTCAAATGAAGTATTCACCAAAAGAAACAAAATAAAGGAGCAGGATAGGAAGTACCGTAAATAACTTCTATCTTGCTCCTTATTTATACATGTAAGGATATTATTTTTTATGAAATATTTGTTTGATGTTGCGCCAAACAGATCCTCGCTGTTGGTGATTGCTAACTTCTTGAGTAACCTCTACACAGCCTATATATTTACCATTCTCATCACGCAACGCATAAAAGGCAATGTTTACTGGTTGATCATGATGCTTAATCATAATATTGATTGAATCGCGGTCACCGCTGTGCATATCGTGAAGGACTTGTTTGACATGGCCCTGACTATGACCGGGGTGGACTTCTAAAACGTGTTTGCCCAAATCATCGTCAGTTCGTTTGAATAAGCGGTGACGGTTGGCAGATGACCAACGTACGATATCATTTTCATCGATAAAGTCAAATTCAACGGGGATTGTTGAAAAAATAGCATTAAGCTGTTCAAGAGTTAAGTTGCCGCCATTAAGGTTAATATTAGTCATAGTAGAATTCTCCTTTAGCCAATTAGTTTGATAAATGGTTGAATTTGTTGTGGGGTAAAATGTTGACTTTGGTACAGCAAGATATTAGCACAGGCTTGAGCATCGTCAAGAGCATTATGGTGGTGATGCAGGTCAATATTCAAGGCGTCACAAACAGTATTTAGCTTATAATTTGTTAATCCAGGTATTAATTGACGACTGCTTGCGAGCGTATCCAGCGTTTGGTATGCAGGAGGTTCAATTTGATAATGCTCTAACGTATTTTTTAAGACATTATTATCAAAGCGGTTATTATGAGCAATCACTAGCTTATCAGGGGTATAAAATTGCTTGATATGATCCCATACTTCAGGAAAGTCTGGTGCATTTTGAACGTCACGTTCGTGGATTCCATGAATCTGTGTATTACGCCAGAAAAACTTGGTGTGGGGATTAATTAAAGTATAAAATTCATCAGCAATCTGATTATCACGGACGATTGTAAGAGCTAATGAACAAGCACTATAGCGTTTGCCACTGGCTGTTTCAAAGTCCATCGCAATAAAATTCATTTAGCATCCTCCTTGCAAAAGTCGATAATTTTATTTTACAATCAACTAATCATTTTTCAAAACTTTTAATTTTGAAAAATGATACAATAGCATTTGTAAGTATATGCAAAAAAGGAAGAAATAAAGAATGGCTAATTTGATGAATGAATTTCCTAATATTGAGATTAAACAAGATGAACCATTAATGAACTATACCTATACCCATACAGGCGGTCCTGCTGATTGGCTGGCCTTTCCTGAAACGATTGATCAGGTAAGAGAGTTAGTCAACTATGTTCATGAACATAAAATGTCATTAACCGTTTTAGGTAATGCCAGTAATTTAATTGTTGGTGATGGCGGAATTGATGATTTAACAATTATTCTGACCCGTCTTAATAAGGTTGAAGTCCACGACAATAAAGTTACTGCACAAGCGGGGGCATCGTATGTTGAAACTACTAAAGCAGCTCGTGACAATAAATTAACTGGTCTAGAGTTTGCTGCGGGGATTCCCGGAAGTATTGGCGGAGCAATTTTCATGAATGCTGGTGCTTATGGCGGTGAAACCAAAAATGTTGTTTCTGAGGCGACCGTGATGTTACCAGATGGCACAATCACACACCTTTCAAATGAAGAATTAGATTTTGGCTATCGGCATAGTAGCGTTCAAGACAATAATGGAATTGTACTTGATGCTACCTTTACCCTTGAACCAGGAAATTATGATGAAATTAAAGCAAAAATGGATGATTTGAATGAGCGCCGTGCAGCTAAACAACCACTTGATCTGCCATCTTGTGGTAGTGTATTTAAGCGTCCCGCGGGCTATTATGCTGGAAAATTGATTCATGATGCGGGCTTACAAGGTTATACTTATGGTGGTGCACAAGTATCAACAAAGCATGCAGGATTTATCGTTAATATTGACCATGGGACCGCGGCAGATTATGTCAATGTTATTCACCATGTTCAAAAAACAGTAAAAGAAAAATTTGGTGTTACCTTAGAAACAGAAGTTAGAATTATTGGTCGCCAAGATTAATATTATGAAGTGTAGATTTGTTAAAAGACTGTTAATAAATCTGCGCTTTTATTATTTTAAAGATTGTGAAATGATTTTAGAACCTAATAAGTAACACCATCTATTGCGTTGTAGCACTCGACCTGTGATGAGTTGAGGATAATTCTTACTATTTTATTTGTAAATTATGAAAGAATCTCACAAATTGCTCATTGAAAAATTATTTTGCTGGCTGAAAAGCGATTTCAAGGGTTTCTTAAGTATATCGGTACACTGAATGGTAAAAGTAATTTTGTAATCACTTTCAAAATATGATAGGATAGCTAGGTCTCATTCTTGAAAAAATTCACAAAGTAAGGAGTATAGTTATGAGCAATAATGTAGTTGTTTTAGGAAGTATCAACGTCGATACTACTTATCACGTTGATCGTTTTCCACAGCCTGGTGAAACAATTTCAGCAGTAAGTAAAAGTTCTGCGCCAGGTGGTAAAGGCGCTAACCAAGCAGTTGCTGCGGCACGTTCTGGTGCAAAGACTGCTTTTATTGGTGCTGTCGGTTCTGACAAAGAAGGAGCCTACATGCTTGAATCATTAGCTGATGATCACATTGATACTCGCCACATCATGACTGATAAGTTGCATGGTACTGGAAGTGCAGCAATTACTTTAGATGCTAATGGTCAAAATGACATCATGGTATACGGTGGTGCTAATCAGTCAATGACCACGGATGTTCTTGCAGGAATTGATGATGTCTTAAAAGATGCGGACTTTTTAATTAGTCAATTTGAAACACCACAAGAAGTTGCACTGGCTGCATTTAAGCAGGCTAAGGAACACGGTGTTACAACATTGTTAAATCCGGCACCTGCTCATGAAATTTTACCCGAATTATTAAAGTACACCGATGTTATCACTCCTAATGAGAGCGAGTGTACGTTGTTAACCGGTATTGAGATCACTGATGAGGCTTCAATGTTAAAGAGTGCTGAGTATTTCCGTGAACGCGGCGTTAAGCACCTCCTGATTACATTGGGATCAAAAGGAGTATTTTACGCTACTCCAACATCTCATGGATTAGTACCGGCATTTAAGGTAAAAGCTGTTGATACAACTGCTGCCGGTGATACATTCCTTGGTGCATTGAGTTCACAGTTGGAAAAGGACTTGTCAAATGTTGATAAGGCGCTTGTTTACGCGCAACGGGCATCTAGTTTAACCGTTCAACAAATGGGGGCAATGCCTTCAATTCCAGATCATGATGCAGTTATGAAAGCATTAGCAGAAAATTAAGGGGAATTATCATGAAGAAAACAGGGATTATTAATTCAGAAGTTTCAGCTGTTGTTGCTAATATGGGTCATATGGATTGGTTATCAATTGGTGATGCAGGAATGCCGGTTCCATTTGGTACTAAGAAGATTGATTTGGCCGTGGACAAAGAACTGCCAAGTTTTATGGACGTGTTAAATAATGTTCTTAAAGAAATGAAAGTTCAAAAGATTTACTTGGCTGAAGAAATTAAAGACCAAAATCCAGAACAGCTAGAAAACATAAAAAAGGCATTACCTGATGTTGAAGTTGCATTCATGCCTCACAGCGAATTAAAGAAGAGTCTTGCTAAGACCCACGCATTTATTCGGACAGGGGAAATGACGCCGTACTCAAACATCATTTTGGAATCAGGAGTTACATTCTAATATTTAGGAGTTTAAATTATGGATAGTAAAGTAAAAAAAGATCGGGAACAGAGTTGGGTCCAGCTTCCTGACGGCTACCTTAGCCGGACGCCAATGTTCCAGTTTGTTATTCTATGTTTGATTTTTCCATTATGGGGAGCTGCTGCGAGTCTTAATGATATTTTAATTACACAGTTTAAGACCGTCTTTACCTTAAACGACACAGCAACCGCCTTTGTGCAAAGCGCGTTTTACGGTGGCTATTTCTTAATGGCGATTCCAGCATCGATTCTTATTAAAAAGACATCATATAAGTTAGCAATTCTTATTGGGCTATTATTTTATATTATTGGTTGTGGATTATTCTTCCCAGCTTCACATGTTGCTACTTATAGTATGTTTTTAGTGGCTATTTTTGCCATTGCAATTGGGTTAAGTTTTCTTGAAACCAGTTGTGATACTTATGCCACAATGTTTGGCCCTAAAGATACTGCGAATAAGCGATTAAATGTCGCAAATGTATTGATTCCGCTTGGTGACATTATGGGAATCGTACTTGGTAAGTACCTTATCTTTGGTGAAGGCGGAAATATTGCTGATAAAGTTGCGAAGATGTCTAAAGCCGAAGCCGAGGTGTATAACCAACACTTACTTCAATTAACTTTGCGGCCTTACAAGTACATTTTAATTGTTTTAATTATTATCTTTATTGTTTTAGCAATAACTAAGATGCCCCGTGCAAAAGCATTTTCAACCGCATCTGAGTCAAAAGAAGCTCAACCATCTCTTGGAGAAACTTTCAATTACCTATTCCACAATAAGCGGTACATGAAAGGGGTGCTTTGCCAGTTTATCTACGCTGGTATGCAAACCACTGTATGGTCATTTACTATTCGGTTGGCACTACGGTTAGATTCACATATTTCTGATGCTGCTGCTTCAACTTTTATGATCTACAGTTATATTGCCTGGTTCTTTGGTAAGCTGGTTGCTAACTGGTTCCTTGACCGGTATTCAATCACCAAGGTTTTAACCTGGTTCTCATTACTAGGAACAATTTCATTAGTGATTACATTTACTGTGCCAAATATTGTTGCTGTTATTGCGGCAATTGCTACTAGTTTCTTCTTTGGTCCTGAATGGCCGACTATTTATGCTCATACTCTTGATCAAATTCACGAAAAGAAATACACCGAAACCGGTGGAGCATTTATTGTTATGTCGTTGATTGGTGGGGCAATTGTCCCAACTATCCAGGGACGGGTGTCTGACTTAACTGGTTCAATGCAATTATCATTTATCGTTCCAGCAATTTGTTTTGCCCTTATTACCCTTTACTTCTGGACTGAACACCGCTGGGAAAAAGCACACCCAGATGAAGTTCAGGAACACTAAAATTTCCCAGGAAATAATTTGAAATTAATTTGGAGAGGACAAAATAAAAATTATTTACTTCTCTATAGAATAAAGTGGCTCCCAGCATTCGGTTTAGCTGAATTTTGGGAGCTATTTTGTATTATTTCCGTAGAAAACTTTGCAGTATTTCCTTTTTGAATTGAGCGAAATATAAAATGAAATGATATAATATGAACGTGATTTAGAGGATGGTGAATGCGATGCAGTTTATAATTTCGCTTTTAACATGGCAAAATCTGATTCACTTAATAGATATCTTAGTAATTTGGTTTTTGATTTACGAATTGCTAATGTTGATTCGTGGGACACGGGCTGTTCAGTTATTCCGCGGAATCTTAATTATTATTTTAGTTAAGATTGTTAGCTGGTATGTTGGTTTAAGCACTGTGTCATGGGTAATGGATCAAATTATCAACTGGGGTGTTATTGCAATTGTTATTATATTCCAGCCAGAGATTCGGCGGGGATTGGAACACCTTGGTCGCGGAACATTCTTTACCCATAATCAAACAGCTAATGAAAAAGAAGAAGATACGATTAAGCAATTGGATCAGGCAATTCAATACATGTCAAAGCGAAGAATTGGTGCTTTAATGAGTATCCAAATGAAAACAGGACTAGAAGAATATATCGAAACTGGTATTCCGTTAGATGCAGATATATCGGGTGCATTACTCATAAACACGTTTATTCCTAATACTCCTTTACATGATGGTGCAGTAATTATTAAGGACAACCGAATTGCTGTTGCGGCGGCTTACTTACCTCTTTCTGATAGCAAGTTGATCCCAAAAGAATTAGGGACGCGGCACCGGGCAGCTGTTGGAATTAGTGAAGTGACTGATGCGTTAACAATTGTCATTTCTGAAGAGACTGGGGAAGTTTCAATTACAAAGGATAATGAATTAATTAGGAATATGTCACGTGATGAGTATCTCAAATTCTTGCGTGCCCAGTTATATACGCATGAACCTCAACACGAGAACTTAGTTACAGAACTATATGCTAAGTTTCAACGTAAAGGAGGTGGTCGCCATGGGCAAAGACACTAAAGGATTCTTTCGTCGGAAATGGTTTTTAAGGGTTATCTCGTTAATTCTTGCTCTTTTCCTTTTTATGTATGTTAATGGGAGTAAGAGCGGTTTCCTTCGTCAAAATACGCGAAACAATAATCAAAGCAGTGCATTAATGTCTGACAAGTCAGCGACGATTAAGATGCCTCTTGATGTGACGATTGATAATTCTAAATATATTGTTAGCGGATATCCACAATACGTCAAAGTAAGGGTAACCGGACCATCTGCCTTGGTGACAACGACATCAAATACGCAAAATTTTAAGATTTATGCGGATCTCTCTGATTTAACACCAGGGAGACATCGGGTAAAATTAAAAACAAGTGGTCTGAATTCGGAATTAACATCGAAAATTGAGCCAAATTATATCAACGTTAATATCCAACCACGAAAAACGATTACAATGAAAGTTACTATCCGGTTGAGTAATAAAGATTTGGATAATGGATATAAGCTTGGACGACCGCATAGTGATATTCAAACAGTTCAAGTAACTGGTTCAAAAAATGAAGTAAATCAGGTCGATAAGATTGTTGCTTTTGTTGCCATTCCGCATAACGCTAAAGACAATATTAGTCGACAAGTAACTTTGCAAGCACTTGATCGTAATGGTCAAACGCTTAATGTGGTTATTTCGCCAACGACCACTAATGTCTCAATTCCAATTTCTGCTGGAGCGGAGAGCAGTAGTTCAAACAGCAGTTTATCCAGTAGTGAAAGTAAAGATGATACAAGTAGTAGTGCAAGGGGAACATCTAAAAGTACCTCTTCTGAATCATCTGTTGAGACATCGCAATCTTCAAGTAGTATAAATAGTAGTGAAGATTCAAGCTCAAGCAATGCAAATTAATACTTTTAATATAATAGAGGAGAAGTGAAATGAAGTTAAAATATTTTGGAACTGATGGTGTTCGCGGTGTTGCAAATCAGGATTTAAGCCCTGAATTAGCTTTTCGTGTTGGACGGGCTGGCGGATATGTCCTTACTCGTCATTCAGAGCGAAAACAGCCACAAGTATTAGTTTCACGTGATACGCGAATTTCTGGACAGATGTTAGAAAATGCGTTAATTGCAGGATTATTATCAGTAGGAATTGAAGTTTTGCGGCTCGGCGTTGTTACTACTCCGGGAGTTGCTTACCTTGTTCGTGCACAAGAGGCTGATGCCGGGGTAATGATAACCGCTAGTCATAATCCGATTAAGTATAATGGGATTAAGTATTTTGGTGGAAATGGATTTAAACTATCTGATGAGCTTGAGTACGAAATTGAACAGCTGCTTGATGCAGAAGAAGATACGTTACCACGTCCATCCGATGCAGGTTTAGGAACTGTTGCAGACTATCATGAAGGTGCATTAAAATACACTTCTTTCCTTGAACAGACCGTTTCTAATGATCTGGAGGGATTAAAAGTAGTCGTTGATGCTGCTAATGGTGCTACTAGTGGTTTTGTTTCTAACTTATTTGCTGATATGAATGTTGAGTTTATCCCGATTAATGATCAACCAGATGGACTAAACACAAACCTTAACTGCGGCTCGACCCATCCAGAGAGCCTTCAAAAGGCGGTAGTTGAAAACAACGCTGACTTAGGTGTCGCTTTTGATGGTGACGGTGACCGTTGTATTGCTGTTGATAATGAAGGTAATATTGTCGATGGCGATAAGATTATGTATATTTGTGGTAAGTACATGGATAAAAAGGGCTTACTTAAAAAAGATACTGTGGTAACTACAGTAATGAGTAATCTTGGAATGTATAAGGCGCTTGAAGCTCACAACTTAAAGAGTGTTAAGACCAAGGTTGGTGACCGTTACGTTGTTGAAGAAATGCTTAAGAATGGTTATAACCTCGGTGGAGAACAATCTGGTCATATCATTTTCTTAGATCATAATACAACCGGTGATGGGATGCTGACTGCGCTTCAACTCCTGTCTGTTGTTAAAGATTCTGGAAAGACGCTTGCAGAACTTGCAAACGATGTCACTACTTATCCACAAGAATTGCTAAATATCAAAGTTGCGGATAAAGCAAGTGCAATGGAAAATGAAAAATTAAAGGAAGTCATTGCTGAAGTTGAAAAAGAAATGAACGGTGATGGCCGCGTATTGGTACGTCCTAGTGGTACAGAACCACTATTACGAATTATGGCTGAAGCTGCTACACCAGAGTTAGTTCATGAATATGTTGAACGAATCGGTGATGTAGCACGAGCTGAATTAGAAGTAGAATAATTAAAATGAAAGGGCTAGGGGATTTAATATTCCTTGGTCCTTTTTGATAATCCTGTTAGTAAATTCAAGCTATATAGACCAATCTTATAAAATAATTGACAAGATAACCTAAAAACTGTACTATACAATACAGTTGATTAGAGCTAGTAGTAGTTACTAGTTATCTATACCAATTTTATTTAAAGGATGGAATTTAATTATGTGTGGAATTGTTGGAGTTACTGGAACTGACAAGAGTTTGTCAATTCTAATTGATGGATTAAAGCGTCTTGAATATCGTGGATATGACTCTGCCGGTGTTTATGTTAATGATCAGCAGGGACATGATTACCTAGTTAAGCGTCCAGGTCGGATTGCCAATTTAGAGGCTGCACTTGGCGATGAAGTACACGGTTTAGCAGGTATCGGTCATACACGGTGGGCTACTCATGGTGAACCAAATGAGGCTAATGCTCACCCACAGTATTCACAAGACGAGCGATTCTACTTAGTTCACAACGGTGTAATTGAAAATTATGCTGATTTAAAGAAAGAATACTTATCCGATGTAAAATTTGTTAGTCAAACTGATACAGAAGTAATTGTTCAGTTAGTTGATAAATTTGTTGTTGAATCTGGAATGACTACCGAAGCCGCTTTGCTTAAGGTATTACGTTTAATTAGTCCTGATTCATCATATGCATTTGTATTAATGGATAAGGAACAACCAGATACATTATTTGTTGCTAAAAATAAGAGTCCATTGTTGGTCGGTATTGCTGACGGTTATAATATGGTCGGTTCAGATGCAATGTCGATGATCAAGGAAACTAATACTTTCATGGAAATTGGCGATCATGAACTAGTAATCGTTAAGCCGGATCATGTTACTGTTAAAGATTTTGATGGCAATGAGATCGAGCGGCCAACATTTAAGGTTGATATGGATGCTAATGCAGCGGATAAAGGTACCTACCCATACTACATGCTTAAGGAAATCGATGAACAACCAGCTGTTATGCGGAAATTAGTTCAAGAGTACTTTGGTGATAATGATGTAGCAAAAATTGATGAAAAGATGCTTAAGGACATGGCCGAAGCTGACCACTTATACATTGTCGGCGCAGGGACGAGTTATCATGCAGGACTTGTTGGTGCGCGGATCTTTGAAAAGCTTTGCGGTATTCCTACTTCTGTTCATATTTCATCAGAGTTTGCTTATGAACAACCACTTCTTTCTAAGAAGCCATTCTTTATCTTCTTAAGCCAAAGTGGTGAAACAGCAGATAGTCGTGAAGTACTTGTTAACGTAAATAAGCATAATTGGCCAAGTCTAACTATTACTAACGTTGATAAATCAACACTTTCTCGTGAAGCAACTTATACTGAATTGCTTTACGCAGGCCCAGAAATCGCCGTGGCTTCAACTAAGGCGTATACTGCACAAATTGCGGTTGAAGCAATTCTTGCACAAGCATTAGGAGTATACATGGGCAAGCAAGCTGCGAAGGACTTTGATGTTAAACATCAATTAGGATTAGTGGCTAATGGTATGCAATCAATCACTGATAGCAAGAAGAAGATTGAAGAAATTGCTTCCCGTTATCTTTCAAAGGTACCTAATGCCTTCTACATTGGTCGTGGAATGGATTGGTCAGTTTCACTCGAAGCAGCGTTGAAGTTAAAGGAAATTTCATATGTTCAAGCTGAAGGATTTGCTTCTGGAGAATTAAAGCATGGAACAATTGCATTAATTGAAGACCATACTCCGGTTATTGCTATTATTACTCAAGATCGGACTGCAGGGTTGACTCGTAGCAATCTTGAAGAAACACAAGCTCGTGGTGCAAGTGCTATTACAATTGTTTCTCGGCACCTTGCACAAGAAGATGATACTTTCGTTCTTCCAGATGTTGATGAAGTGCTGACCCCATTATTGAGTGTTATTCCTGCACAATTATTAGCTTACTATACTAGTCTTGGCAAAGGCCTTGATGTTGATAAGCCACGTAACTTAGCTAAGTCTGTTACAGTTCAATAAAAAATTATAGGTGAGTGGAAGATAATCAGAGAATTATTACCACTTGCTTTTTTTATCCATAATTTACAAGTAATTTGATATATTTTTGGCAATTGTTCATTATAAGGGGTTGACTTATATTGTTGAAACCGCTATCATAATAAGTGCAAGGTATTAAGTAATTACCTTCTAATCAATTCTCTTTCTCTCTTATGCCAATCATCGTCGTTTAGACGGTGATTTTTTTGTTTAAACTCGCTATAATGGTAGGGTTGAAAGGGGAAGAAGAACGTGGAAGAGCAACACGAAACGTTAACATTAATTGAGGAAATTACCCGTAATGATGGCTCAAAATATTATGAAATTGGTAATATGGTGCAAAACGGACGGGCAGAGTTAGCAGCTGAGCGTCACTTTATTAAAGAAGTACGAATTCTAGAGTTAAATATTCCTCATTCAAAAAATGTTATTAAATACGAACACTTTATAAACACCCATTACAAGATGCAGGACGAATCAATGGATCATTGGGAAGAGTGGAAACGACCACCCGAAATTGAGGAAATTGTTCAGGTAATCTTAAAAGAAAATCATGTTGGATAATAGACTAAATCTTGAGACTGAGAGGCTAGTCTTAGGTTCTTTAATTTTTGAGCGATGCTTTGGTATGAATAAATAGTGGAGGTTAGGCAATGAAGCCGAATTTTAATCCATCGCAGGGAATGCAGACGCACTATTTTGTGACAGGAATAGATGGGCTAAGAACATTAGCTGTTTTGGGAGTTATTGTTTATCACCTATTGCCCAATGTTTTAACAGGTGGATACCTCGGAGTTCCGCTTTTCTTATTAGTTTCAGGATACTTTGTGACGTACCAGTTTAGTCGACAGCTTAAGTATGGTTACCGAATAAATCTTGGTCACTTTTACCTTAAACGCTTTCGGCGATTATACCCGACACTGATTGCAATGCTGTTACTAACAACAGCGTATATTACATTGTTTGCTCATGAATTGCTTCATAATATTCGCGCAACAATTATTACAAATTTAACTTGGGTCTATAATTGGTGGGAAATTGGTCATGGTCAATCGTACTTTGATCAGTTTGGCGGCGTATCGCCCTTTACCCATCTTTGGACCTTAGGTGTTGAAGCACAATTTTACCTCCTATGGCCGCTAATTATTACGCTGCTCTTTAGGGTTTTTAAAGACTTAAAGAGTGTACGGCGAGTAGTTTTCGGCTTGGCAATTTTATCAGCAATTGAAATGGCTGTCTTGTACGACCCTGCAAATATCAATCGGGTATATTACGGGACAGATACCCGTGCCTTCTCGCTTTTCCTTGGTTCATGGTTAGGATTAGCGTGGCCGTTGAATCGTTTGCGGCCTAATTTACAGGCAAATAGTCGAAATCTGCTTAATGTTATTGGTATTTTAATGACCGTTTTAACCATTGTTGGCTTTTGTTCGTTAAATGGTCAGTCAGCTTTTACTTATCGTGGCGGCATGTTTCTTTACAGCCTTGTCGGGATGCTTCTTATGGCGACAATCCTGCATCCTGGTGCAAGCATGAATAAATGGTTTTCTAACCCTGTTTTTCACTGGGTTGGTCAGCGTTCATACGGGATCTATGTTTACCAATATCCGATAATGATCTTTTATGAACGAGTAATCAACGTGGGGAATCATCCGCTAATTAATGCCTTAATTGAAATTACAATTATTTTGGCAATAAGTGAAATTTCATATCGGTTAATTGAGCAACCAATTGCGCATTATCAATGGTCTAAGCTGCCAGCAGACTTACAACATGTAATAGAAACACACCAGTTTAGCTGGCAGAGCGGGTCTAAGTTATTAGCAAGCGTGTTGGTCTTTATCATTGCTTTTATTGGTTTTTGCCAACCTAATCGTGCTCCTAAAAAGACTGCGGTTCAACAGCGAATTGAACAAAACCATCAAGCGGCTGAGGAACACAATAAAAAAATTGCTAAAGGAGAAAATGTTGCTGAGGCGAGTGGCAATACCTCTAAACTGCAAAAACAGTATGATTTAACTCCCGCACAGGTAAAAGCAGCACAAAAACTAAAAGTAACGGCGATTGGTGATTCCGTTATGGCTGATGCGGCTGATAGTATTCAAAAGTTAATGCCAAATGCTTATGTTGATGCGCAAGTGGGAAGACAAGGATCAGCAGCACCGGGAGTAATTAAACAATTAAAAGCTGATGGCCATTTGAATAAGATTGTAGTCCTAAATCTTGGTACTAACGGTCCGATGACACAGGATACGCTTGATAATATCCTAAGTGCGATTGGGCCAGGTCATCAAATCTATTGGGTTACAGCACATGTTCCAACCAAGCCATGGCAGCAAACGGTTAATAATGAAATTAAAGATATGGCAAAGAAACATAAGAACATTCATGTAGTAGATTGGTACAAAGCTAGTCAAGGGCACACTGAATGGTTTGCAAATGATAATGTTCATATGGGGCCAAGCGGTAATGATCATTTTGCACGATTAATTGCGAAAACGATACTGACTAAATAATTAGGGGGATATGATGGCAAATGAAGACCAGCTGTTGGATAAAGCAATAAACATCTATTTAACCGGCTTAAAGGGATTGGAAAGTTTTATTTCCGAACCGGCGAGTGAATATAATTTATCCTTTGAACGATTTTTAATTCTAAGAACAATTATCAATCACCCTAATATTAAGCTGATGGATATTGCTGAGCAGCGGCAAGTGACAAGAAGTGCTGTTTCCCGGCAGCTGAGAGTTCTGTTTCAGCAGAAATATGTTGAACAAAAAGCTGACCCAGCGGATCGTCGTCGAATGTTTCTCGTTGCAACCAGTAAGGGAAAAGACGTTGAGACAAAGATATGGCAGAAAATTAATCAGCGATTTGCAAAGTGGGTGCAAATATATGGAGAGAGACGTGCCAGTCAATTTTTAGCACTTTTTGAAGACTTTAACCAACAAATAATTCAAGGAAATATTAGGAAGAAGGAAAGAGAAAATGATTAAAATGATTGCCCTCGACCTCGATAATACGTTACTAAATAGTGATAAAGAGATTAGTAAGCGTAATGAACAGGTTTTAAAGCAATTACACGAACAAGGAATTCGGGTAGTGCTATGCACAGGACGACCAATCAATGCAATCTGGCCATACATTGAACAACTTGGTTTAACTCAAGATGAGGATTATACCATCACATTTAACGATGGTTTAGTTATTAACAACAATTCGCGCGAGCATCTCTTTGAATTAGGAATGAAGAAAAGTGATTTATCGCACTTATTTGCTTACGTTAGAAGTGAAAAGATTCCATTAGACGTTTTAGATTTTGAACGAGTTTATGAGCTGAATGACTATCCTGGATCCATCTATCGTACTGTTTTAAGAAATATTGAATTTAATGATCTAGCAATGAATGATTTGCCGGAAACTACCTATAGTAAGGCAGTAATGGCAATTGAACCAGAAAAGCTGACTAAAATAATTAGTAACCTTCCTGCTGACCTTAAAGCTCATTATCATGCTGTGCAGTCGCAACCAATGATAATGGAGTTTTTGCCTAAGAAGTTAAACAAGGCAGTTGGACTAAAGGCATTATTGGACCATTTTGGTGATGACTTTAGTAATTTAATGTCATTTGGGGATGCAGATAATGACCTTGAAATGATTAAGGCGGCTGCGCAAGGAATCGTAATGGAAAATGGGTTGCCAAATGTAAAAGCAGCTGCCACAGCAATTACTGATACTAATGATAATGATGGTGTCGCAAAGTATTGTGAACGTTATTTTGCAACACTTTTGTAATAAAGATAGTTATAAACGGAAAATAAAGGGCGGTTTTGGAGCAAATATGAAATTTTTGCGAAGAAATCAGCTTTTTTTATTTATTTTTTTATAAATCATCTGTAAAAGTTATGCAAACCGAAAACGCAACCCGCACAAGGAATTAGCCGATTATGACTATAATATTTTAAAAGCTATATTACAAAAAGCAAACGGAGAGTAGTAAATAGAAATGGTGCTGTTACAGCTTTGTAATATTAAGAGTGTAGTATATAGGGTGTTGAAACGGAAAAGATAATTTGCTAAATAATAAAGGATGGTTATTTAATTTATGATTTCTAAGAAAAACTTTGCTAAAGTATCTGCTACTCTTGGTGCAGTGGCCTTAGGTGTTAGTGCAACGGCTACTGCTGCTAATGCTGACACTATCTACACCGTACAAAGTGGTGACACACTTTCAGGTATTTCTTACAAATTTGCTAAAGACAACAGTATGATCAATGATCTTGCTAAGAAGAACAATATTCAAGATATTAACAAGATTTTTGTTGGTCAAAAGTTAATCATCAAGAGCGATGGTGAAATTCAAGAATACAATGCTCAAAATGCAGCTAATGCAAATGTAGCAAACAACAATACTCAAGCTACACAACAACAAACTGCTCAAGCACAACCTCAACAAGCACAAAGCCAAGCTAACCAAAGCTACACTTCAAATGCTTCAGGTTCAGAAGCTGCTGCTAAAGCTTGGATTGCCGGTCGTGAATCAGGTGGTAACTACAACGCCACAAACGGTCAATACATTGGTAAGTACCAATTATCTGCATCATACCTTGGTGGTGACTACTCACCAGCTAACCAAGAACGCGTTGCTGACCAATACGTTGCAAGTCGTTACGGTTCTTGGACTGCTGCCCAACAATTCTGGCAAGCAAACGGTTGGTACTAAAATAAATAAGATTAATCAATTTTATTGCGAGACTGATGGAATATTATTTCCTTCTGTCTCGCTTTTTTGGGCTAATATGTTATAATGGTAGTACTTCTTATGGGGATGTTTATGGATTCGACAGGTATAGGTCGAGTTTCAACTGCGTTTCGAAGGTTGCGTCTTCGTAAAAACGCTCAGTTTTAAATTATAACTGCAAACAATAATTCAAACGCATACGCATACGCTGCCTAACAAGTAGCGCGCGTAGATCCATTCCGGGTTCGTCCATGATGCGGTAATGGGTTTTATACTTAGTGGACTACGCTTATTACTCCCGTTTGAAGTAATAAGAAGAGATTAATCAAACTAGCTAATCATGGTTGCCCTGATCAACGGCGTTTTGGTTAGCGAAGTTTAAATAGTTGAGATATGAACGTAGAGGTTGAAATGGCGATATGCTTGGACACGGGTTCGACTCCCGTCATCTCCATTATGAGTTTGCGGCTAATTGCAAACAGTGTTAAAAGCCCGAGATAATGGGATTTAGGGAAATACAAAATTTAATGAAAAGCATTGAATTGCATTTAAATGTTGTATAGAATTTGAATATTATTTGGGCATGACCATCACAGTAAAATGTGGTGGTTTTTCTTTGCTGTTATTAGGATAATTTTGCATCGATGAGACCAAATTTTGAAATACAATAGGTAAGGATTAACTTGTACTATTATAATTTCTTTCAACCCTTCCTGATAGTAGGGTACCAGTTGATGTTAAGTAAAGAGCTAGCAAAGAGTTAGCGGCACACGGATTATCTATTTCTAGTTTTATTCGCATGATGTTATCATCTGTAGCAAATGATGGACTTTCTAAGTGTTGGGGGATTCCGAACGCTGAAACGATGTCATCAATTGATGAAGCTATTGATGCTATGAAAAAGCCACATTTAAAAGGTGCTTCTTCATATGATGAATTGGAGAAGTTGCTAGATGAGTAAAATAATTCCTACAGGTCGATTCAAGAAACAACGGAAAAAGGTTAAGAAAAATCCCTGTTAGCATAATATTTTCTATGATTAAGAACACCCAACCAAGTAAATAGAATGTAAATGTGCAGAAAGATAAAGTGCGGTAGCTTTATCAATTGCCATTAAAGAAGACCTTCCCTAATCTGGAAAGGCCTTTGTTTTTAGAGTGTCAACTATAAAGGACATATTGGACGGTAAATAAGATAATGATAATTACAAAAGATTCAGTACTTAAAATTGATGTATAATCTTGTTAGGATTATAATGTGATTATGAGGTGATTATAATGATGAATACAATCGCACGGAAAAATAAAAAAGTTCAGGTAAATGTTGAACGCAATTTAGCAAATGAAGCAGAAGATATTATGAATGAAATCGGGCTTAACCCCACCGTTGTTATCAATGCTCTTTACAAGGAAATCGTTGCAACGGGACGAATTCCACTCAGTTTTAGCCTAACTCCAGAACAACAAACTGCTTTAAGAATACGTCTGTTGTCAAAAGATAAGCCGGAAAAAGAAATCAATAGTGAAGAAGAAATGAAGGAGTTCTTTGATGAAGACTAATGATATTTCAATAGCTTATATTTCTTGGAATGGCGGTGGGAAAAAAAGACCAATTTATATTATTTCTGATAGTGATAATAAGGTTCGCTTCTATAAAATTACCTCCAAATATGAAAATAAATCATTTGAGATTAGGAAAAATTACTTCAAAATAGACTATTGGAAAGAGGCGGGTCTTAATAAGCAGTCTTATATTGATACAATAACTGTAGGTAAAATTGATAAGCGAAAATTTAACTTGAGGATTATCGGTAGATTGAGTAAACAAGATGCTGAGAAATTAGTAATGTTTTTAAATAATCAAAATTAACAAAGAATAATGTACAATTTAATAATTAAGTCGCTTAGCAAAAATCAACATTGCTAAAGATAACGATCCGGCTAATATAAAAACTTGGAACTAGATCATTGAGCAATTACAACGAATTTATCGATTGGGCGCGGCCATCACAGTAAAATGTGGTGGCTTTTTTATTGACTCATTTTAATCTAAAAGCAATAAAAGCTTTTATCTACTGCTAACTAATTGTTGAATTAAGATTTTAATTTAAATTAAAAAGATACTATGATACTATGTGAAGCTGGGGGTATTTTATTTATAGGAGGATAATTGCAAATGGCGAAGGAAGAAAATGGTCCCAACAAAGCAGTAAAGGAAAATAGTTCACAGTCATGGTTTGATTCCCATAAGACTCTTTCAATTATTGGCGGAGTTATTATCATATTGGTGGTAATTGCTGGCATTTGGGGAGTCATTCATCCACGAGTTTATGGTACATATTATGGTTATATTGATGGTAAAAAGAACGTTAAGCTAGTTATCGATAAAGATGGTAAAAACAAAAAGCTTGGTTATATTCAATTTGTATCATCATCTGATACTGGAAAGGCAATGAAAGACTTTACAACCGCCTTTGATAAGAATGAACGTTCAATTAAGGAGTTTGCAGAGTACGATAAATCCGTTTCTGAATTAAAAAAACTAATGGACAGTAGTCTTTATAAAAATTACCTCAGTGAGGCTAAGGTTCCGGTACAGGTAGTTAAGCACAATGACAATTGGTATCTTCAATATCGATCACAACTATATGAAGATGCAGGCTACTCGAGAAGTGATCTCAAAGATCTTACTACAGATCTTTTTGGAGAAAAAACCTATACTAAGGATAATAAAGTTACATATGGCTTTAAGAAATTTATTGTAGGGCCTAAAGACAAGAATCTGCTTTTCTATCGGGGAGATAAAAAGCCAAATGATCCGGAAGACTGGGCTTCAAAGAGTGAGCAAAAGAAACTAGTCAAAGAGCTAAATGAAGCTACTGATGAATTGAATGACTTTGCAGATATGATGAAGACAATGAAAAATTTGAGTAATCTTGATGCAATTATCGATGCGATGGACAACGGGACAGCTTCTGAAGACTCAATGTCAGATGACAGCAATGATAATAGTGATGATCTTGAAGATGCAAGCACGGAAGATGTTAGTTTTAACCCGGTGACGATGAAGGATCAACTTGTTTTTGAATAATTACTAAGGTTTGGGAATGATTGTTCTCAAACTTTTTTATTTTGGCTGAGAAATGATATTATTAAGTGAACATTGTGAATATGTTAAAATTAAGCGAGACAATACTAAATCAGATTTGATATTAGGGGAATGACAAAAATGCAAATTTTAATGATTGAAGATAACCATTCCGTCTGTGAAATGATGGCAATGTTTTTTAAAAAAGAAAAATGGCAATATGATTTTGCATACGATGGAATAGAGGCAGAGGAAAAATTTAATGCTGATCCACATAAATGGGATATTATTTTATTGGACCTCAACCTCCCTAAGAAGGACGGGATGCAGGTAGCAGCTGATATTCGGCGGGTATCACCAACCGTCCCATTGATAATGCTGACTGCCCGCGATACAGAAAGTGATCAGGTTTTAGGGCTTGAGATTGGGGCAGATGATTATGTAACAAAACCATTTAGTACAATTACCTTAATTGCCCGAATCAAAGCTTTATATCGGCGAACTCATTTGAACAAATTAGAAGATGTTCATGATGCTGAAAATGATGATACATTTGATATTCAAACAAAGCATTTCAAGATGAATACTAAGACAAGGGAAGTATTCTTATATGATAAGCCGGTGAATGATTTAACGCCTAAAGAATTTGACCTGTTAAAGACCTTAGCATCAAAGCCTCGTCAAGTTTTTACACGGTCTCAGTTATTACAACTGGTTTGGGACTACGAGTATTACGGCGATGAGCGGACAGTCGATGCACATATTAAAAAGTTACGGCAAAAGCTTGAAGATATCGGGCCACAGGTTATTAAAACCGTCTGGGGTGTTGGATATAAATTCGATGATGAAGGTAACGACTAATGAAATTAATGTATCGGCTAATGCTGTCATTTTTTGCAGTGATTATGATTTTGATGGCGATTGTTAGTATTTCATTTATTAATGTTACTAATAACACCCTATACCATAATACTTGGCAACAGCTGAAAAGTTATTCTGATAGTTTAATTCAAGATTCGATTCGTTATAATATGGCGACGCAGAGTTTTGAAGGATTTGCTACTGAGTCATTGAATAGCAATGCTAACTTGTTAACCCGTCAAAATGTCCATTTTGCGATTTATGATACAACTCATCGTAAGATTTTTGCTAGTAATGGTTTTACTCCTAATATGAGTAAAGATGATTGGAAAAAGTTAAAAAAAGGAGAAACGGTCTATACAAAGTTAATTACTCCCAAAATCAATGCACGGGTTTCTAATGGAACATCACCGCGGATGACAGAAGTATCACGTCCATACTTTTATAAAGGGAAAATGATCGCAGTAGTATCGATTGCAACATTTGTATCAACGATTGAGCAAAATATGCATCAGATAAAAACTAATTTGATAATGGCGCTGCTTACTGCCAGCCTTGTTACATTAGCCGTTAGTTACTTCCTAGCGCGGTCAATTACTAAGCGGATTGATCGGCTGCGTTTGGCAACCCACCAGATTGCGCGTGGAAACTATAACGTTGAGGTTGATGATGATGGCCGTGATGAAGTTGCTGATTTGGGGCGTAGTTTCAATCAGATGACGGCATCATTACGTGAATCACAACAAGAGATTCGGCGACAGGAAGAACGACGACGGCAGTTTATGGCTGATGCGGCTCATGAGATGCGGACACCGTTGACAACGATCAATGGAATCTTAGAGGGGTTACAGTATGATGCAATTCCTGAAGAAGATAAGAAGCATAGTATTCAACTAATGCAAAATGACACGCGTCGGTTAATTAGGCTGGTAAATGATAATTTAGACTATGAAAAGATCCGCACTAACCAAATCGCAATGGAACGAAAAGTATTTGATGCATCAGCTGTTCTTGAAAATCTAAAGGAACAGCTATCTAAGAAGGCTAAAGAAAAGAAAGACACGTTGCGGTTAGATGTTGAAAAAGATTTACGCGTTTACGCCGACTATGACCGCTTTGTCCAGATTATGTTTAATATTATTCAAAACGCAATTCAATTTACTGACCAAGGAATAATTGATATTCGCGGGTATCGGGTTGAAAAAGGGAGTCAATTTGAAGTCCAGGATAATGGAATTGGAATGACCCCGGAACAGTTAGACAACATTTGGGAACGTTATTATAAAGCAGATCGTTCAAGAATGAGTACTAAGTATGGCGAATCTGGACTTGGACTGGCAATTGTACACCAATTAGTTTTACTACATGGTGGTAAGATTGATGTGAAAAGCCAACACGGAAAGGGGACCACTTTTACAATTTTCTTCCCTGACCGTGATTATGCACCCCATAATAATCAACAAACAAATAATAAAGATAAAAAGTAAGCCAATTTATTACGTATAACGCTTTAACCTTGTAGTTAAGGCGTTTTTGTTTTTATAGACCAATTCATTTGCGGTGGAAAATTTAAAGAAAGCGCTTGTGTAAGCGTTTACCTTGTGATAAACTTATACCCTGTAATCATATAACGGATTGATAGGAGAGAATTTTTAATGAATTATTTACTTGCTTTAATCCCAGCGATTGGTTGGGGACTTATGCCACTAATTACTGGTAAGATTGGTGGATCAACGATTAATCAAATGTTTGGAATCGGTGCCGGTGCAACAATTGTCGGCTTAGTTGCATTTATTTTTGGTCACCCAACGGTAAGTATGGCTGGCTTCTGGTTCTCAGTACTATGTGGTGCTTTATGGACGATTGGTCAAATTGGTCAATTTATTTCATTCAAGCGAATGGGTGTTTCAAATACAATTCCACTATCAACAGTGTTCCAGTTAATTGGTAACTCTTTGATTGGGGTTATTATCTTTGGCGAATGGCATAGTGCTCACGCTCTTACAGTAGGATTCATCGCATTGGCAATTGTTATTGTTGGGGCATTGATGACATCAGTATCTGATGAGAGCACCGGAAAGAAAGTTACTGTTCAAAACTTCTTCTTCCTTCTTATTACAACTATTGGTTACTGGGTATACTCAGCATTCCCTAAGATGCCAATGATTGCTAATGACAGTTCACTTGGAATCTTCCTTCCAGAAATGCTTGGTATTTTACTTGGATCAGTTATCTATGCGATTTGTTCAGGAAACATTGACTCATTTAAGCAAAAGAAACAATACCTTAATATCTGGGGAGGAATCTCCTGGGGTATCGCAGCGCTTGCCTACATCTTTGCAGGACGGGCACTCGGAATCAATGTTGCCTTTGTCTTCACGCAGATGAATGTTATTATCGCAACTATTGGTGGTGTGCTTATCCTTCATGAGCACAAGACCCGTCGAGAAATGTCATTCACAATTGCCGGGATTATCTTTATTGTTGCCGGAAGTATTTTAACAATTTTTGCCTAAAAAATAGGCGCCTGCATGATGCAAGCGTCTTTTATTTTTAGTAAGGATAGTTTGCTAAACGATCTTTTTCAGTGATGGTGCGGACAACTTTGCCTGGGACACCAAGGACGAGCGAATTGTCAGGAATATCTTTAGTAACTACGGCACCCGCGCCAATAACACAGCCATTGCCAATTGTTACGCCAGGGCAAATAGTTACATTGCTTGCAAACCAACAATTATTACCGATTGTAACGGGTTTGCCATATTCAATATCATCAAATTGTCCATCAGCCTGTTTGCGGATATTTCGTTGCTGGTGCATAAGGGGATGCATTGCCGTAATAATAGAAACATTTGGTCCGCACATTGCATTATCGCCAATTGTAACTGGGCATGTGTCGAGAACAGTAAAATTAAAATTAGCGTAGAAATTCTTGCCAAGTTTGGTAAAACGACCATAATCAATATGAATAGGCCCTTGAAGATAAATCCCATCGGCGTGCTCCGGAAATAGGCGGTCAATAATCGCTTTTCGTTCAATCGTATCTTCATCTGCTGTTAAATTATAATCACGACAAAGACGATGTGCGAGCTGTGAGAATTTATTAAGTTCAGGAGTACCAGGGCGGTAAGGTTTTCCTGCAAGCATATTTTTTGTATTTTGGTCCATAATTATTTTCCTTTCTGTGATGTAAGCGGATACTTACTATGTTCAAAGTATGCCTAATTATATTTGAATTTTCAATTCTGTATTTATAAGAAAAATTTTTTAGTTCTGATTGAAACCGACTTCATTATCCGCTATGATTTAAATGTCTAAAAAATAAAAAAGAAAGAAGCTATTGGAATGACACACATTAAATTTGACAGTAGCGCATTAAAGCAATTTGTTCACGATAACGAATTAGGTGAAATGCAAGCAATGGTTAACGCCGCTAATGATGAATTACGGAATGGAACAGGCGCTGGCGCCGACTTCCGTGATTGGCTGCATTTACCAACTGAATATGATAAAGAAGAATTTTCACGGATTAAGAAAGCCGCTGATAAGATTCAACGTGATTCTGATGTTTTAGTAGTCATTGGAATTGGGGGTTCCTACTTGGGAGCACAAATGGCGATTGACTTCTTACATAACACTTTCTACCAAGCACAAAAGGCTAAGGATCGTCAAGCACCACTAGTAGTTTTTGCTGGTAATTCCTTAAGTTCGACTTATGTTCATGACTTGATTCAATTAATTGGGGATAAGGACTTCTCAATTAATGTTGTTTCAAAGTCAGGAACAACAACTGAGCCATCAATTGCTTTCCGGATTTTCAAGGATCTCCTAATTAAGAAGTATGGTGAAACGGAAGCAAATAAGCGGATCTATGCGACAACCGATAAGGAAAAGGGTGCTTTAAAGACCGAAGCTGATGCTAATGGATACGAGACCTTTGTTATTCCTGACGGGGTTGGCGGACGCTACTCGGTTCTTTCTGCTGTTGGTCTTTTACCAATCGCTGCATCCGGTGCCGACATTGATAAACTGATGGAAGGGGCAGCTCAAGCGGAAAAAGACTATGTTGACCCTGATTTGACTAAGAATGAAGCTTACCAATATGCGGCATATCGGAACATCCTTTACCGTAAAGGTTATGAAACAGAGCTATTGGAAAACTACGAACCAAATATGCGGATGTTTGCGGAATGGTGGAAACAATTAGCTGGTGAATCAGAAGGTAAGGATCAAAAGGGCATTTACCCATCATCTGCTAACTTCACCACGGACCTGCACTCTCTTGGTCAATACATCCAAGAAGGCCGTCGTTTCTTGATGGAAACAGTTGTTAAGCTTGATAAGCCAAACTATGACATGGAGATCCCGACTGAACCGGATAATCTCGATGGCTTAGGCTACTTAGAAGGCAAGACAATGGATTACGTTAACACCAAGGCCTACGAAGCGGTTGTTGCTGCTCATACTGATGGCGGTGTTCCGGTTATGACGGTTCATATCCCTGAAGAAGACGAGTACACCTTAGGCTACTTGATTTACTTCTTTGAGGTAGCTATGGGGATTTCTGGTTACTTAAATGGCATTAACCCGTTTAACCAACCAGGAGTAGAAGCCTACAAGACAAATATGTTTGGTTTGCTTGGTAAGCCTGGCTATGAAGAAATCGGCAAAGCATTACGGGATAAGATGGCAAAGAACGATTAATTAGCTCATTAAGAGGGTGAAGGGGTAACTTACTCATTTCAGCCCTCTTTTTGTATGGAGAATGATTATGAAAAAAGATGAACTAATTGAACACCGTGACCGAGTTAAAGATCACTTAGTAGTATGGATTGTTTTAACAATTTGTCTGCAAATCCTCACTGTATTTCATATTTTAGCTTTTTTGAAATATGTAGTCTGGCTTTCGGCTGCTTACAGCGTACTGTTAATTATTTTATGGTGTTATTTAGAAATTAAACTATTGCGACTAAAACGCTAAACTAGTTCAGCCTTCTTTCGTGCTATAATAAAGCTAATTGTGCTGTATTAAAGGCATTACCGATATAAAATATTTTATTAATCAGAGGTAGCTAAAAATGATAAATGACCACCGTAATCTTTCACGAATACAAAATAAAAAACTCGTTTTGCAACAGCTATTTAATAATACTGAAACGTCACGAGCAGAGATAGCACGGCAGCTAAACTTAAATAAATCAACGGTTTCGTCAATATATGATGAATTAAATGAAGAAGGCTTTATTGAGGGGATTCGTCAGGGAGAATCGACTAGTAGTGGTGGTCGAAAACCACATCTTGTTAGTTTGAACCATAACTATGGGTATGTTGCAAGTTTTAATATTGGAACAACATATATGGCAGCGATGTTTAATTATCTCAATGGAGAAATTATTCAATATAGCCGTGAACCAATTGAAAAGTTTGATATTTTAAGCATTATGCAAATGATAAAAAAGGAGATAACAAAACTTCAACGTGTTGATTCAACCCAACATGGTTTACTAGCAATTGCATTTTCAATTCATGGGATTGTATATGATAATAAGGTAGTTGACTCACCATTTCTTGAATTGCAGGGTATTGACCTTGAAGAATATTTTAGTAAGGAATTTGACGTCCCGGTTGTTTTAGAAAATGAAGCTAATTTATCGGCAGTTTTTGAGCAAGACTTTGGTGTAAACCAAGATATTCGTGATTTAATAACTATTAGTATCCATCGGGGAATCGGTGTTGGTATTATTACAAATCATAGTTTATATCGTGGCTATCGCGGAATGGCTGGTGAAATTGGTAGGAGTTTAATGTCTAATGACTTAGATAGCGGATCACGGCAGCTTGTAAAAGTTGAATCCTTATGTTCTGAAGAGGCAATTATGCGCCAGATAATGGATGCTAAGAACTTAACCGCATTAACAAGTACCGAATTAGTTAAACTTTATCGTGAAGATGAGCAGGTGCAACAGATTTTAAATCATGCCGCTAATCTAATTGCAGAGGTTTCCTATAATGCAGTTGTGTCGTATGGACCAGAAAAAGTCTATTTTAATTCAACCTTGTTTGAAGATCTACCAGAAATATATGCAATGGTGCGGGATCGACTAGTAGAATTAGGGATATTTTCACCCATTCAGATGATTAAAGGATCACGAATGACATCACTATTAGGAGCAAGTTCGTTGGCGATTCACCGCGCTTTAGGATTAGATGATTATTTATTACATTTCAAATGGCCTAAAGAAGTAAAAAATGTCGATTAGAGACTAAAGATTAACACGGTCTCATTACTATTTTAAATATAAAGCAGCCTCTAGTGTTCAGATGTGCCGAATACTAGAGGCTTTTTCATTCTGTGTTAGAAAATTGTTATGTCAGTAATTATTAGATGAGACCGAAGCGGTTTTTAACAGCAGTATTAATGCAGTTAGCTAGCTTTTCTTTTACCATTTTCTCTGTTTCTGGGTCATCTACTTTATCCTTTTGATAGGCATCGATTACGATTGAAGCCATTATATGCTTAGGTTCGGAAAGAATCTTAACATTCATGTAATCAGAATTTTCGGCAGGAACATCGCTAAAAGTGAGAACGATTTTCTTATCGTTGACAGTAATTGTTAGATTACCGCCTTTACCAATCGTGTAATCTAGCTCGTCAGGAGTACAATCTTTATATGATATCATTGCCATTCTCCTTCCTATTGCTTATAACGACTTCATTATATCATAATTTGATTTATATTCGATTCAAAAAGCCGGCTTTGCAGTGTCGGCTAAATATTATAAATTTAATTTTCTTTTTGGACAGTAGTAGTTTCAGAAGATACGCCCTTTTGCTTCTTTGTTGCTTGATCGCGTAACCATTGTTCGATTGATTCAAGTGATTTACCTTGTGTTTCAAATACCTTTGAATGAACAAACCAAATAGCAAGAAGGCAGAAGACTCCGTAACCGATGAACAGTGTACCCTTACCGAAGAAACTAAGTAGGGGCGGGAAAGTTAATGAAACAATTGCATTTGCAGTCCAGTTGACACCAGCAGCAAAAGAATTTCCAAGGCCCCGAATGTTAAGCGGGAACATTTCACCAATCATTGTCCACATAATAGGACCCCAAGTACCAGAAAATGAAGCAATATAAATAACCATTGAAATAACAGCAATATCAGCAGCAAATTTTGAGTCGCTGGAATGCATTAATCCCCAACACATAATGAAGAGGGTAATGCCCATTAGCCAGCCACCAACGATTAACATTTTGCGCCGGCTAACTTTGTTCATAAGGTAGATTCCAATGAAAGTTACGATGACATTAAAGATACCGATCCAAATATGTGAAAGTAAGGCAAAGTGAACACCAAAACCGGCATCAGTAAAAATGGTTGGTGCATAATAAAGAACCGTATTACAGCCCATTACCTGTTGGAAAATAGCTAAACCAACCGCAGCGATTAATGCGGGACGAACCATTAGACCAAATAATTCTTTCCAACCGCCGGAAACGATTTCTGCTTGTTTTTTAATTTTAGCGATATCGCCATTAACAATGTCTTCATCATTATTGTTCATTGTCATTAAGACTTCGCGAGCAACGTTTTCTTTATCATTACGAATCAAGTAACGTGGCGATTCTGGAAGAATAATTGCACCAATAAATAAAATTGCAGCAGGTAAAGCCGCAAAACCAAGCATCCAGCGCCATCCAGTATAGATTCCTTGGAGGTAATAGTTAAGAATATAAGCTAAGAGCAAACCAGACATAATCATAAGCTGAAACATCCCGGACATCATTCCGCGCTTGGCAACCGGCGCTAATTCAGCTAAATAGGTAGGAATTAAAGATGAAGCGGCCCCAACAGCTAATCCAAGAATAATTCGTGTAAAAATTAAGGTCCAAAATTCAGGAGCTAACCCAGAACCTAAAGCCCCGATAAAAAAGAGAACAGATGTTAATAATAGCAGCTTTCGACGACCAAAGCGATCTGAGAAAGGCCCAATCGTAATAGCACCAATAATAGCACCGACAAGAACTGCTGAAACAACCCATCCTTGTTGCCAGGAACTTAATGCTAATTGCTTTTCAATAAAAAGAATGGCTCCCGAAATTGATCCGGTATCATATCCGAAGAGTAATCCGCCTAAGGCAGCAAAGAAATATATCCACCCTGATGATAATTTATGTTTCATGTTAAGTCTCCTAACTTATATACAAACAGTAATAAAAAAGTGTAAGTTAGTTGTTTGTATTAGTTAGTTTAGATAAATGACTAACTTTCGTGATAAAGTATAGCACTTTTTTTGCTTTTTTTGAAAGCGGTTCCTTAAAATGAATATAATAAATTATGGTCAGAATATAACAAATACTTAGATAAAAGATAAGTTACGAATTAACAAATTTAGGTTATAAATAGACCTAAACACGCAGTACTTTTTGACAGATAATATTAATGATGGGACAAAAAGTTAAAAGAAAGGAGTAATAAAGGTGCAAAACTTCATATCATTTCCGACAATTGAATCAGGATTATATATGTTTGGTGGTCATAAGCATACGGTAAATGGCGGGTGGACTTTTTTTGAACAGAGCCATCAAGTAATTGAATTAATGATTGTGACAAAAGGGCATCAACTTACGGAGATTAAGGACTCACGTGTAATTGATCTTGGACCAGGAGATGCTATTTTAATTGCACCGGGTACGTTGCATACAAATAGGAATGCAGATGATTATAAAAAGATGACGTATATGTGTTTGCATTTTGATTTTGAAGATGTTGAATTACGTTCAAAAATTATAGGCCTTTTAGCTAATAAATTGATACCAGCACATTCGGACTTAGCGCATATATCTGGGGAAATATTGAATGATATTGTTAATTTATGTAAGGATAAAGCTCGTCGAAATGACTTTGAAGTTCAAGTAGATATTGAAATTATACTCTTACAATATCTAAAGCAATTAAGTATTTTAGTACAGAAAATAAAAGGATATAATCTGCCATTTACCGATAAGGAAGCTAAAGTTGGACGAGATATTTCAGTCACAATTGAAGATTGGGTTAATAATGATGATGTGAATTCAGCTTTTACTTTTAGTGATATTTGTTCAAGTTTGCATATAAGTAGTGGATATGGTCACCGAGTTTTTAAGAAAGTTTATGGAATAACACCATTAAGGTTTATTGATAAGGAAAAGTATCGAAAAGCACAAAGACTCCTTGAATATTCAGGAAACTCAATTGAGGAGATTGCATATATGACTGGAGCTGCAAATATTTCGATTTTTAGTAAACAGTTTAAAAAATGGTCGGGATATTCACCAAGTGAGTATAGAAAACAAGTTTTGCACAAACGTACAGTTTATTCAAAAAATCAGACAGGGTATTTTGAATAGAATTTAATAAATGTTCATTATAGATGAGATCATAAATTGACAAATAATTGTCAGTTTATGATCTTTTTGCTTTTTGTGAAAACGGATACAATAAAAATGCAGATAAAGGTTGACTAAACTTTATCAGTTTAAACAACTAACTTTAAAGATTATTACTTAATAACTATAAAAGGGGTGGACTAATTGGATAGTGCATGGCTTAACAATAATAGAATACGTGAGCAATTAAAAAACGATGTATTTACACTATTGCCTAACCGAATAGCAGAAAATGATGTAGTAAAAAAGCAACTTTATACCGAAATTGTTGAGTGGCTAAAGTTACCTGTAACTTTTGATAAAGAAAATGCAAGTATTGTTCTGATAGAGGAGAATAATAAATATGATAATGATGAATCGTTTGATGTGCAGGAAAAGAATGGACAAATAATTATTATTGGGAATAACAGTAAAGCTCTTTTGTATGGCTTTTACTCTTTGATTCGAATGAAGTTAACTGGGAAATTAAAAACTGGAATTCATACACCTTCTCAAAGCTTAAGAATGATCAATCATTGGGACCAGACAGACGGTAGTATTGAACGTGGATATTCAGGAGCTTCAATTTTCTTTGGAAATTTTAACAAGCTAGATAATCCAGACAAAGGCAATTTTAATGTAAAACTTATAAATGGTGATATCTTCAGACATGATACTAAGAGATTAGTATATTACGCACGTATGTTAGCTTCAGTTGGGATTAATTCAATTTCAATAAATAATGTAAATGTTAGAGGACAGGGGATTGAATTAATAACAAATAAATATCTAAATGGTGTTCAAGAAATCGCTGATATTTTTCGGAAATTTGGTATTAAGCTTTTCTTATCAATAAATTGGGCAGCTCCTAAATTAATTGGCGGATTAGAGACTTCAAATCCGCTTGATGATAAAGTCAAAAAATTTTGGCGGGATATTTGTAAGAATATCTATTCGTATATTCCTGATTTTGGAGGCTTTGTTGTTAAAGCAGATAGTGAAGGAGAACCAGGACCGTATCAATATGGCTGTGATCATGCACAAGGAGCTAATATGTTAGCAGATGCTATAAAGCCTTTTGACGGATTAATTATTTGGCGGGCATTCGTTTATAATTCGCACCAAGATTGGCGTAATAGGAAAAACGATCGGGCAAAAGCAGCATTTGAAAATTTTGCGTCATTGGATGGAAAATTTTCAAGTAATGTTATTTTGCAGATGAAATTTGGGCCTATTGATTTTCAAACTGCTGAACCTTTACAACCATTATTTGGAAAGCTGAGAAATACAAATCAAATGATGGAATTTGAAATAACAGCAGAATATTTAGGGCATCAAATTGATATTAATTATGTTCTTCCACAATGGTGTAAGATGATTAATTTTAATACTGAGTATGAAGATCTGCCTGATCCAAAAGCGGGAGCAATACTAAGAGAAACAGCAGTAGATTCAAATAATACTGGAATTGCAGCTGTAGGGAATGTTGGAATGAGTGAACATTGGACTGGAAATCCATTAGCCCAATCTAATTTATATGGATATGGTCGGCTTTGCTGGGATAATCAACTATCTGCTGAAGAAATTCTTAAAGAATGGATAATACAAATGTTTCCGTCAATAAAGAAGGAGTCAAAAGATAAGATTTATTCAATAATGATTACATCTAATAAAACATATGTAGATTATTGTGCTCCATTAGGCGTGGGATTTATGGTAGTTCCTCATTACCACTATGGACCATCTGTTAATGGCTATGAGTATGATCGATGGGGAACCTATCATTTTGCAGATCGTAATGGTGTTGGTGTAGATCGGACGATAAAAACTGGTTCAGGTTTTGTAAGTATGTATTCTAAGAAGTTAGCAAATAAATTTGAAAATCCAGATACAACGCCGATGGATGTAATGCTATTTTTCCACCATTTAAACTACGATTTTATTCTCCCTAATAATAAGACTTTAATTCAAACGATTTATGACCTGCACTTTAGAGGTTATGAGAATGTGAAAAAGTATGTAAAACAATGGAATTGCTTAAAGCATGATATTGAAGAATCTATTTATGATACCGTACAAGTCTGTTTAAATGAACAGCTTAAAAACGCATTGGAGTGGCGCGATCAAGTTAATACTTATTTCTATCGAATGTCGGGAGTAAAAGATAGTTTGGGAAGAAAAATATATTCTTAAAAGTATTTAGTTAGAAAGAAGAAACAAAAAATGGAGGAGAGTCCAAGGTTAAAACTTTCATCATTACTTAGTGATGGGGCTATATTACAAAGAAACAAAATCAATACATTGTGGGGAAACTTTAAGAGGAACGCATTAGTGACTATAAAATTTGAAGATAAAGTATTATCTACAATATGTGATGCTAACGGAAAATTTAAATTAGACTTACCGGCTCATGAAGCAGGAGGCCCTTTTGAACTAATTATTACATCGTTAAATGAAAAGGTCGTTATTAAAAAAGTATATTTTGGAGATGTATGGCTACTGGCAGGACAGTCTAACATGCAATTAATGTTTAATCGTTTGTTGGAAAAGTATCCAAAAGAACTCAGTAAAGCTAAAGACAAGTTAATTCATTACTTCAAAGTTCCAGAACATTATCAATTTAATGAACCAATGACTGACATTTATGAAGGAAAGTGGTTTGACGCAATAAAAAATAATTTATTAAATGTATCAGGTATTGGATATTTTTTTGCAAAATATTTGCGAAAGTATTCCAATGTACCAATTGGAATTGTTCAAACAGCAGTAGGAGGAACATCAATTAGATCTTGGGTAAGTGAGGAAGTACTCAAGACTATAGGTGAAATGCCACATGATTATGATACGCTAAAAAATCAAGATTTAGTTAATCATTTTGTTAAGGAAAGTAATGTTTACCAAGATCAATATGAAGATGATAGAAATATGTTTGATTATGGACTGAAAGGAAGTTGGGCTAAAAATTCGATAGATTCTACTTGGCAAAGTATTGATATTAATAAGGATTTTCCTGAGAAATTTAAAACTTCAGGTGTTGTATGGCTAAAAACAACTATTGAGGTTCCTGAAAATATGGTTAATCAAGATGCTATCTTACATTTAGGAACTTTGATTGATGCTGATGAAACTTTTGTTAATGGAAAAAAGATAGGAGAAGTTAGTTATCAGTATCCACCTCGCCATTATAAAATTGGAAAAATTAAACGAAAAGTTGAAATAACCATTCGTCTAAAAATAGATCAAAAAATAGGTGGATTTAGAAAAGGAAAGAATCGTTATATTCAAATTAATAATAATATTCTAGATTTGAATAAATGTAATTGGTTTGCAAAGAGAGGATGTTCAATGCCTAGTCGCAAACAATGGTTTTTTCCACAATACCTACCTTCAGGACTTTTTAATGGCATGATTTATCCGCTAAGAAATTTTTCATTTAATGGAATTATATGGTACCAAGGAGAAAGTGATACTCATGAGCCTGTAAATTATGGGAAAGTATTTATCAAGCTGATTCAAGAATGGAGAAAAATATTTAGCAATGTCAACCTACCCTTTTTATTTGTTCAGTTACCAAACTGTGGCATTGAACCAAACCATAATTGGGGAAGATTAAGAAGCGAACAGGAAAAGGCATTGGTTTTGGATAATACAGGAATGGCAGTAACTATTGGTGATGGTGAAGATAACGACTTACATCCCTTAGATAAGAAAGTAGTTGCAAAAAAACTTTTTGAATTAAGTGAGAGAATCAAAAAGTGGACGCATGGATGTGCATCAGGACCAATAGCTGATCAAGCATATTTAAATAACGATGGAGTAGTTATTAAATTCAATACATTTGGTAGGAAATTAGTAATAGATGAAAGATTAATATTTAAATTATCACAATGTGGAACTCTGTATACTTTAAACAAGTTTCAAGTTAATGATGAAAATATAGTAGTAAAAATTCCTGAAGATATAAAGATTAAAGATGATGCAGTTATTAGTTATGCACAAGAAAATACTGCTCATCCCAACTTATTTGATACTGATAGGAATTGTGCCGCACCGTTTAAACTAAAAATTAATAATTACTATCATATTCCAAGTGTTCTGACACACGTTTTAGAATAAATGTAAGCGCTTTTATAAGGACGGAGTGAAAAAATAATGAATGAGATAAAAAACGGACAGTCTAGTGGACGAAAAGTTGGTATGGGGACGTCAATTGCTTTTGGGTGTACTGATATGATGGGTGGCGGATACGGTGCTCTAGTTGGTGCATATTTAATGTTCTTCTTTACGACATTTTGTAATTTATCAGCATTAGAAGCTGGATCGATTATAGGACTAGCTAAGGCCGTAGATTCAATTACATCTATTATTATGGGAAGATTATCAGATACATTTTGGAGAACGAAGCTCGGTGCTAAATTTGGTCGGCGTCACTTCTTTATCTTAATAGGTTCTCCACTAATTTTAATTACCTATACCCTACTTTGGATACCTGGTGGTGGATATTGGTATTATTTAATTGTTTATTGTTTAGTAGAGGTAGTAGTTACCATGGTCTTGATTCCTTATGAAACATTACCCTCTGAAATGACTACAGACTTCAATTCGCGTTCAAAAATGTCAACAACTCGAATGTTTTTCTCTGGTGCAATCACATCAGTTGTTACTTTAGTTGGTGGATTCTATATTCAATTATTAGGACAGCATAATCCATATGCTTATACAGCGACAGGTGTTACATTTGCTGTGCTTTTCTCAATTGCTTGTTTAATTACTTGGAAATTTACATGGGAGCGGCCTTTAAATGAGATTAAGGCAACTGCAGATCCGAGTGAGGCTCATCAAAATTTAGCGCAATTTTTCTGGACTGCTTTGAAGTCATATTTATCAACTCTCAAGGTAAAGGCATTTCGGCAACATATGTATTTATACTTATTGGGAGTTACTGCGCAAGATTTATTCTCAGGAGCTTTTATTTACTTTATTGTGTTTGGTTATGGGTTATCAACTTCAACAGCATCTTATCTACTTTCCTTAGGTATTATTGGACTACCTTTAACGCCAGTAAACTATTGGTTATTTACACGATTAGGTGCTAAAAAATGCTATGTACTTTATTTTGGATTAGTAATTGCTGGCTTAGCAGCATACTACATTATGTATCTTATGAACTTAACTCATAATACATTAATCGTTGCGTTAATTATTGTTTCTACAATTTACTTATTCTTTAAGGGTGGTGCCTATTCAATTCCTTGGAATGTCTTTCCATTTATTCCTGATGTTGATGAAATTATGACTGGAAAACGTCGGGAAGGTGAATTTGCAGCAATGATGTCATTTATCCGTAAATTAACTTCAGGATTAGCAGCAGTATTTTTAGGCTGGGTGCTTTCTGCAAATGGATTTAAGAGTGGGGCGGCAGTGCAATCTCTACAGGCAACTCATGCGGTTGTATATACTTTGATTTTTGGTACAGGAATTTTAACACTTCTTGCAATGGCTATTGCGGTAACATTTAATCTTGACGCTAAAACTCATAAAGTGTTGATTGATGAAATAGAGCGATTAAAAGCTGGTGGAAAGAAAGCAAATGTTTCACCGAAAGCCAAGGCAGTATGTGAGAACCTTACTGGTGAAAAGTATTCCGATTTATGGCCGGTTTCAAACAATAAGGTAGAAAAGAAGGAAACAAGCAATGAAAATTAAAAATCCTGTTTTACGAGGCTTCAATCCCGATCCTAGTATACTTCGTGTAGGTGACATGTATTATATTGCGAACTCAACATTTGAATGGTTTCCAGGAGTTAGATTACATTCATCTAAAGATCTGGTTCACTGGAAGATGTTACCTTCGATTTTAGATAGTAAAGAATTAATCGATATGACTGGTGATCCTTCATCTGGAGGAGTATGGGCGCCTGATTTATCATATGCTGATGGGAAATTTTGGCTAGTATTTTCTGACGTAAAAACTGTGAATGGTCCTTTTAAAGACTGCATTAACTATTTAACAACAGCAAATAATATTGAAGGGCCATGGTCAAAGCCAATAAAATTAGATGCAACAGGATTTGACGCCTCTTTATTTCATGATACTGATGGGAAAAAGTACTTGGTTCAACAGACATGGGATCAACGTGAATATAAGAATACATTCAATGGAATAACATTGACGGAGTTCGACCCCTTATCTCAACGATTGTTGCCACAAACAAGAAAAGTTATATATAGGGGAACTGATGTAAAAGTTCTTGAAGGCCCGCATGTGTATAAAATAAATGGCTATTATTACTTATTTGCAGCGCAGGGAGGAACTGGCTGGTCTCATCAAGAAATTGTAGCTCGATCCAAAAGTTTAGTACTAGGTACGTTTATAACGGAACCAGATGGGCCTTTTATTACGAACTTCGATACGCCTGACTTTGAGCTTCAAAAGCAGGGGCATGGTTCACTAGTAAATACACTTGATGGTGAATGGTATTATGCGTCACTCTGTAGTCGTCCATGGCACCATAAAAATGAGTCTGCTTGGGACCCTCGAGGCTGGTGTACTTTAGGAAGAGAAACTTCTATTCAGAAAGTAGAATGGGATTCAGATGGATGGCCTAGAGTTGTTGGGGGACATGGGGGACTTATTAGTGTTCCAGGTCCCCATGCTGACAAAAAATATTTAACTAGTAAGCCAAATAATTCAAGGCACGATGAATTTTTATCGTCAAAATTAGACAATGATTGGCAAACTTTACGTCAGCCATTTACTAAAAAATTAGGATATATAAAAAATAAAAAACTAGTGCTAAAAGGAAATCAATCACTTTCGTCGCTGTTTGATGTTTCATTGTTAGCATCTAGATGGCAAGCATTTAATTTTGATGCAACTACAAAGATTAAATATGAGCCATACAGTTATCAGCAGATGGCAGGATTAGTTAATTTCTATAATGATAAACATTATTCATGGGTATTTATTACCTATAATGAAGTAACTAAACATAGGGTTATTGAAGTGGCGCAAAATAACAATAATATATACACTTCATTCTTAAAGGATAATGCTGTTGAAATTCCTAATGAGATTAAAGAGGTATGGTTAAAGACATGTATTAGAAAGGATTATTACTACTACATGTATTCGTTTGATGGAAAAGATTGGAATAGGATATCTATTGATTTAGATGCAGCCATTTTGTCGGATGACTATGTTATGCAAACGTCGGGCGGATTTTTTACAGGAGCAATGGTAGGGTTAGCATCTGTTGATTGTACTGGCTTTGAACTTCCAGCAGAATTTGATTATTTTGATTATAAAGAATTAGATGAAAATTTGCTGTAGAGTGTGATTAAAAATACACCTTATCCAGTATGGGTAGGGTGTATTTTATACAAGGGGATGAATTTTATGAGCGAGTTTATAAATAATGCGTTTCGATGCATTGGTACAGGCAGACTAAGCCTTGCTTTAAGAAAAGAATATATTAATGAATTAAGGTATATTCAACGAACCATTGGCTTTAAGTATATAAGAGGACATGGTTTGTTTTCAGACGATATCGGAATTTATCAAGAAAGAGAAGAAAATGGTAAGTACATTATTGAATATAATTTTAATTACTTAGATCAAATAATGGATTCTTTTAAAACATTAAACATAAAACCCTTTCTTGAACTAGATTTCATGCCAAAAAAGTTAGCTTCAGGTAAAGAAACCGTATTTTATTGGAAGGGAAACATAACACCACCAAAGAATAACAATGAATGGGTTAAATTGGTTCAAAATACATTGAAGCATTTGTTGAAAAGGTATGGTAATGATGTATTAGAATGACCGATAGAAATATGGAATGAACCCAATTTGACTAACTTCTGGAAAAATGCAGACAAACAAGCGTACTTTAATTTTTTTGAAGAAACCTTTAATGCGATAAAAAGGGTAAATAAGCACCTTAAGGTCGGAGGACCTGCAATATGTGGGGTTAAAGATGAAGAATGGCTACAAGATTTCATTAGCTTTTGTGAGAGTGAAAAACTTGACATCGACTTTGTAACTCGTCACTTTTATACAGTAAATGTAGTACCAACAGAAGGACACTATCGATATCCTAATCTAAGGAAATTGAAAGATTCACTAAAAGAGTTAGAAAAATCACGTAAGATAATTGATAGATCTAAATATAAAAATTTACCAATGTATATTACTGAATTTAATACATCTTATAGTCCTGATGCACCACTTCATGATACAGTTCATAATGCCGCTTATACTGCTGATATGCTATCTAAATTAGGTGATACTTCTGAATTATATTCATATTGGACTTTTGGCGATGTTTTTGAAGAAAAAGGAATACCATTTACTAATTTTTACGGTGGCTTTGGTTTACTGGCTGAGCATAGTATTTGCAAACCCACATATTGGACATTCTATTTCTATAATCAACTATATCAATATCTTGTTGAAAAAACTGATAATTGGATTATTACTAAAAACGGAGACGGTGAGTATACCGGAATCATTTGGAATTATAAAAATGAAGAAGGCTATGGTCAAGATATTAATGTTTCCATTCCACAAGTTAATGGTAAATACAGTTTAGTACTGGAAAAAGTTGATGAAAAGCATGGTAATCCACTATTAATATGGCATGGGTTAGGAGAGCCTGCGTCATTGACAAAAGAAGAAGTAAAAGTATTAAAGGATTCTGCAGTTCCTGAAATAACAGCGAAAATGGTATCTAATTTGAAAAATGCAAAAATCAAAGTATGTCCAGATTCGGTTGAATACTTTAAGATGAAAAAGATATGTGGAAGCCAGGACACTGGTTATAGTTATTCAAAATTAATTTAACAGGGAATGAAAAATTGTATCTATAGTAGTGACAAAATACCATGTAGCACTTGAATTTAAGTGCCACATGGTATTTTTATATTATGCTTAATCTTTTAAATACTTTTTAATCTCAGTGTCGGTTAACCTATATTGTGTTTGTATTTCTTTAGCAATAGTTACTGAATCAATGTTTAAATGTTGAAGAGAATTAATTAAATTTTTAATTCCCTTTTCACGTTCAGTATTAATAGACTCTTTGATTTGCTGTTCTGTCTTTTCAACTTCTTCAGCTATTTTCGTAATGTTTTCAGCTTTTTTCTTAAGCTTAATACTTTGCCTCTTAATCTCGGCATCTCGTTTCTTAATCTCAGTAGTCTGTTTCTTAATTTCAGCAGTTTGTTTCTTAATCTCCGACTCTTGTTTCCTAAGTTCCTCAGCCTTTTTCCTTTATCTCTTCTTCGTGCCGCTTTTGATCCATTTCGTACAATGAGAGTCGCATATACTCCGCCCTCCATTTCCGATTGTGCTTAACGTACTTCATCCTTTTCTTTAATTTTACGACAAGCTCATCAGTGGATTCAACATTGCGTTGGGCAATCATGTCCAAGAAATTTTGCATCTTTGGACTCACATCGTGCCGCTTAGATCGAATGTCAAATAAAATATCGGTCTCACCATCATCAATAACTTTGTCAGTCATTCCGGTAATCTGTTTTTTTAATATATACTGCTGGCGATTAAACCCAAACGGATCAAAATTGCAGAAGAAAATGACATAGGAATCATCAACATTATCATAAGGTTCACCTTTATTGTAGGATTCCATCGTGCTAGCGGTCTGATAGTAGCGAATCCGCTTCGCCAAGTTGTCCGCCCTGGCGACCTGCATTTCAATATCATAGTGATTGTTATTTTCGTCTGTTGTGTAAATATCAAAACGAATTGAATGAGCATCTGGGGCAAAAGAAATCTCCTGCTGGGCATTTGGAAATTCAATCCCCTTAATCTCCAGCTGTGGTAAGATTCGTCGCAGCACTTCTAAACAAATATCATGATCAATCATCACCTTGCTAAAGATATAATCGTCCGTTAAATCGGCATCTTCCCACTTTTTACGCAATATAATTTTGTCCATTATTTCACGGCTCCTCATTAATTTTTAGGAGACTCTTTTCCAGCCCCACTAACTTATATATACGTAAAAAATTATCTTTTACACTTTTTGATTTAATTGTTTACTTAGTATACTAACTACAAAAAACTTAATAGTAATTCTAAACAATGTGTCCTATATAAATTGATCTTTTTATATAAAATTTAAGAAAGGGTTTACAAAGCAATTCAAAGGGTATATATTAAGAATTGTAAGTTAGTTGTTTATACAAACTAAATGAATAGGAGGCCGTAAACATGGCTGATTTATGGAAAGATATTAATAAGATTGAATACGAGGGACCACATAAGGATATTAAGTCTGGATTGTTCTACCAGTACTACAATCCAGAAGAAGTTATTTTAGGAAAGAAAATGAAAGACTGGCTTCGTTTTGCTGTTGCATATTGGCACACGTTTGATCAGCGCTTAGTTGATCCGTTTGGTGATGGAACCGCCCAACGGCCATATGACAAGTACAGTGACCCAATGGATTGCGCTTTAGCTAAGGTTGACTATGCTTTTGAATTCTACAACAAGTTAGGTGTTAACTTCCTTTGTTTCCATGACCGAGATCTTGCTCCAGAAGGCGATACGCTTCGTGAAACTAACAAGAATCTGGATAAGGTTGTTGATAAGATTGTTGAATATCAAAAAGCAACTGGCATGAAGGTTCTATGGAACACTTCAAACCTCTTTACAAATCCACGTTTCTTAGAAGGTGCGGGTACTGCTCCATCAGCTGAAATTTATGCTTATGCAGCTGCACAATTAAAGCACAGTCTTGAAATCGGTAAGCGGGTAGGTTCTGAAAACTATGTATTCTGGGGCGGTCGTGAAGGTTACGAATCACTTTGGAACACTGATATGAAGCGTGAGCAATCACACATTGCTAAGTTCTTCCACATGGCTAAGGACTACGCTAATGAAATCGGCTTTGATGCTCAGATGCTTCTTGAACCAAAGCCAAAGGAACCAACTACTCACCAATATGACTTTGATGCTGCAACAACAATCAACTTTATGCGTGAGTACGGCCTTGATAAAGACTTCAAACTTAACCTTGAAGGAAACCATGCTAACTTAGCCGGTCACACTTACCAACACGAAATTCGGGTTGCTCGTGAAGCTGGATTATTAGGTTCACTTGATGCTAACCAAGGTGATAAGTTAATTGGTTGGGATATTGATGAATACCCATCAAACTTATATGAAACTACTGCAGCTATGTGGGAAGTTATTGAAAATGGTAGTATTGGACCTCGTGGTGGACTGAACTTTGATGCCAAGCCACGGCGGACTTCATTTACACCAAAGGATCTTTTCTATGGTCATATTGTTGGTATGGATAGCTTTGCTGCAGGTCTTCGCGTTGCTGCTGCAATGAAGGAAGACGGCTTCTTAGATGATATTATTAAGAAACGTTACGCTACATGGGATGAAGGTCTAGGAAAGAGCATTGAAGATGGCAACGAAAACTTTGCTAGTCTTGAAGAAAAAGTTATTGATACGCCACAAAGTGAATTAATTGCTGCTACTCACTCCGACCACCTTGAAGAAATCAAAGATACAATTAATCATTACATTATTGAAACGCTTGCTAAATAATTAACATTACCTATCAATCCACACATAACAAGCGCTCACTCAATACGGTAAAAAGTTATAATAAAAGGGCCGAGGCAATCAACTTTGCTCCGACCCTTTTACTAACAGAAGGGAATGAAAGAAATGAATGAGTATGTAATCGGCGTCGATTTGGGAACAAGTGCTGTAAAAGTTTCAGCAATGGATCATGATGGAAAAATTATTGCTCAGCAAAGCTACGGCTATGACCTTCATCAGCCACACCCTGGTTATAGTGAACAGGACCCTCGTGATTGGTTATACGGAACAACAATTGCGATTGACCGTCTGATTTTAAGAGATGGGATTAAAGCTGAGGAAATCAAAGGAATATCTTTCTCTGGACAAATGCACGGGCTAGTATTACTAGATGCAGATGGACAAGTATTACGTCCTGCAATGTTATGGAACGATACGCGGACCACTAAGCAGTGTGAAGAAATAAAGACAGCGATGGGGGATAAGTTCATTGATATCACTGGTAACCGTGCATTAGAGGGATTTACGCTTCCTAAATTATTATGGGTAAAAGAAAATGAACCCGAAATCTGGGCGAAGGCAAAGAGCTTTCTTTTGCCTAAAGACTATGTTCGCTATGTAATGACTGGTAAACAGGCAATTGATTACTCGGATGCAACGGGGACGGTTTTATTTGATATTAAAAAGAATGCGTGGAGTAAGGAAATTTGTGATACGTTTGATATTCTAGAATCAATGTGTCCGTCTTTAATTCGGTCAATCGATGAGGCAGGGACGATTACGGATTCATATGCAATGTTTTCAGGGCTCAAGACGACTACTAAGGTCTTTGGCGGTGGTGGTGATAATGCTTGTGGAGCCGTGGGAGCAGGAATCCTAAAACCTAATATGGTGATGAGCAGCATTGGAACATCTGGGGTAATTTTGAAATATGAACCGGATGCTAATGTTGACTATCATGGTGCATTACAGTATGAATGTCATGCTATTCCTGATACTTATTATTCTATGGGGGTTACACTTGCTGCGGGACATTCTCTGAATTGGTTTAAGCATACTTTTGCTAAGGATGAAGACTTTACAGAAATGGTAAATAGAGCCGCTAAACGACCGCTTGGGGCAAACGGATTGATCTTTACACCGTATATAGTTGGTGAACGGACACCCTATGCCGATGCGGATATTCGTGGGAGCTTTATTGGCGTTGATAGTATGCAGAATAAGTATGATTTTGTTCGTGCTGTAATTGAAGGAATAACCTTTAGCTTCCGTGATATTTTGAATATCTATGATCAGCATGGTCAAGACTTTGATACGGTTGTTGCTATCGGGGGAGGAGCTAAAAGTGACTTCTGGTTGCAACTACAAGCAGATATCTTTAATAAAAAAGTAGTGTCCCTGACTAATGAACAGGGTCCTGGCCTGGGTGCTGCTATGCTTGCTGCTGTTGGCCTTGGTTGGTTTAATTCATTACAGGATTGTGCAAAGAAGTTTGTTCATTTTGGCAAGGCATATGAACCGCAACCTGAAACAGTAAAGAAGTATGATGAATTGTACAAAATTTATCATCAAATTTATGACCAAACAAAAGGCCTTAGTCATCAGATAATGAAACTGCGAAATAGTTGGGATTAGAGAAAAATTGACTGTTACATAAGCATCATTTTTGACATAAAAAGTGACCTCTAAAGTTCGGTAAAGCTGAACTCTAGAGGTCATTTTGTTTCCTAATATTGGTATAAAATGGGTCCATCCGCAGTCTGAATCTTTTTACAGTTAACCTTAAAGTGTTCTTCAATACGTTTGGGGGTTAATACTTCTTCGGGCTTGCCCTCTGCAATGATTTTTCCATGGTTAAAGAATAGACAATAGTCGCTATATTGAAGCGCTTGGTTAAGATCATGAACAATCATAATAATTGTTAAGTGTTCATCGGCGTTTAATTGGTGAAGGAGTTTGAGAAATTCAATTTGATAGTGTAAATCAAGATAGGTAGTAGGCTCATCGAGAAACAGATAAGATGGTTGCTGATTGAGGGCAAGAGCAAGCCAAACTCGTTGTTGCTGTCCGCCTGAAAGGCTATGAACATAACTATCCTTTAAGTCTGTAAGCCCAAATTGATTAAGTAATAGTTCAGTATTATGACTTTCTTCTGGTAAGTCACTTAGAAGAGACTGGTAAGGCAAGTGTCCAAACCGGACTAGGTCTGTGACAGTTAAATCATCATATAAATCATGGTGTTGGTGCACAACTGCAATTTGTTTAGCGACTTCTTTTCCTGTTAACTGCCAAATGTCACGATTATTTAGCAAAACTTTCCCCGCCATGGGCTGAATAGCACGTGTAAGAAGCTTAAATAGTGTTGACTTGCCGGAACCATTGGGACCAACGATCGATGTGATTTGGTGGTCAGGGATGGTTAGAGAAAGCCTCGTGATTAAGGGTACAGAGGCTGAATACTGATAGCTTAAATCTTTAGCTTGTAGCATTAGTTGAATCTCCTTGTGGCTGTTTGGATAAGATGAAAATTAAGAATGGTCCGCCGATAATTATTAAAATGGTAGCTGCTGGGATCTCACTTGGTTGGATAATTAGCCGGCCAAGGGTATCTGCAAAGAGGAGCATCCACCCGCCAGCGAGGATTGAGAAAGGAATTAAGTGCCGATAATCGTGGTCGAGTAGCCAGCGGCCGATATGAGGGATAATAATTCCAATAAAAAGGATTACGCCCGCGCTTACTGTAACGGTGGTCGCAAGGAAAACAGCAACGGCGAGGAGACCGCTTCGTAAGCGAGAAGCAGATATTCCAAGTGAACCTAATTGTGCATCATTGACTTTAAGGTAGTTGCACCATGGCGTAATTATAATGGCAGCCATTAAACCGATAAGTCCCAGAATAACGAGCCAAAATGTGCTTGTCCACGTTATGGTGCTTAATGAAATATTGCTTCTTCCCTGACTAACAGGAAATACTTCCTGGATTCCCGTAAAAGTGGCATTGAGGGCAACCCCAATCAAGATAAGACGGTAAGGATTCATTCGCGGTTGGAAGTGGATAAGAATAAAAAGCGCTAGAAAGCCGCCGATAAAGGCCATGAGGAATTGACCGGTTAGAAAGCTTGGCAATATTAAAGCACCAATAAATTGAAATAGGGAGGCACCGGCAGAAATACCCATAAATCCCGGATCAGCAATCGGATTACGGAGTGCCCCTTGAAAAAAAGCCCCGCTAACGGACAGCGCGGCTCCAGCGATAAAGGCTGCGATTATTCTTGGTAACCGGATATTAAAGATAGTATTTAATTGTGTTGCGTTCATTTTGAAAATACTAAAGTGGCTTGCACCATTCGTTAATGCCACCCAGAAAGTAATAAAGATAAGAGTTACTAAGGTTACGTAGGTAATAATATTTCGTTTTTTCATGGTTATTTAGTTGGGTAAAGCCATTTGCTTACTTGGCGAATAGCTTGTGGTTCGTTCATGTTAGCAGAGGCATTGAAGGTCGGCTGTTGTAAGTCATATACCCGCTTGTCCTTAACTGCTGGCATAGTTTTCCATACTGGATTTTGGGCGAATTCTTTTTCAAATTGTGGTTTAGTAACATTCGGCAAGGCGTGCTCTAAACGGAGAATGACATCTGGATGTTTAGTAGCAAGCGAGTCGTTACTAGGATGGATGTATGCTTGTCCTTTGGCAGAATATACATTTTCTCCACCGGCAATTTTTACAAGGTCACCAACATATGAGTGGTCAGTCGCAATCATATAACCGGCACCCGGCATCCCCATCAATACTAATACTCGTGGCTTTCGACCATGAATTCGTTCTTTAACGTCGGTAGTTGCCTGGTCAATTTTTTTAATTTCGGCATTGGCCTGGCGTGTCCGATAGTATTGTTTGCCCAGTGATTGAAGAGTACCTTTAAGCTGGCTAACAGTATCTAATTTAAGGTATACAACGTGGATGCTTTGTTCTTTAAATGATTGGTTGTACTGATCTTTCAGTGTTGATACCGCATAAACAGTAGTAGGGTTAAGGGAGGCAATCTTCTCAACGCTTGGTGACATGGGACTACCGATTTTTGGAACATTTTTATATCTGGCGGGTAGTTTTGCCTGCGTTGTTGGAACACCGACTAGTGGAAGGTCTAGCTTGGCAAATATTTCAGTGGTTGCGGCACTAGTAGTAACAATTCGTTGATTTTTAACTGCTTGCCGGTCAAGAAAATATTTTGTTCCTACTCCAACCCCGACAGCAAGAATTAGAAATAAGCCCAGAGCAATTAAAATTAATTTTTTTGAACGGTTCATATAATCCTCCCTAATGACGTGGAATATGTTTTGATGCGCTGCGAACAAAGTAGATTGCAGCAGCAAGAATAATTATGATCCCAATAATTCCACCGACAATGACAAAGTAGAATAAACGCTGGTTGCGGGCATTAGTTGCTTGGACTTCCGCATTTTGCCTAAGTGTTTGTCGAGCAAGCTGACTTTCTTTCTTCTTCGCTTGGGAAGACTGAGCAGCTGCCTGCGCATTGAGTTTATTTAATTTGCTTTTAAGGTTTGGGTCGTTCACGCCGCTTGCTATGTTATTAGTATTACTTGGCGAGGTAGCAGTATTAGTATCGCTTGCTTTTGTTTCGTTACCGGCTGCGCCCTGTTTTCCATTAAGCGCTGGCAACCCGCTAGTATCAAATTTGAAACTAATATTGTGATTAGCTTTATATACTCCTGGCACATCAATTGCAATTGAACTGCTAATTGTTCTATTAAGATTCTTGGTCGTAAAGGAGTAGGTGTAGTCATAACCGTTCCCGTGTGATTTTGATACGTTTTGCGGTGATTGTCCATCGATGGTTAGGACTGTTACTGGCCATGCACCGAGATCTTCACCAGTATGAATGGTCATAGTTACAACGTATTGATTTCCGCTAACATTTACTTGGGCAGGACGGGCGTAGTAGCCATCTGCCATTGAAGTTTGGCTAGTACCGTATTTAAATGTCTGATAGTTAATGTTTTGTGCTTTCGCGGTCGCTCCTCCGCTAAATAGACCGATTAGCGTAATTACTGTGATTAATAATAATTGCTTACTTATCTTCATGATAGTTTCCCCTTACTTTTTTAATGAGCTGGTGGTGCCAAATACTTGCTCCGCCGATAATGATAAATGCTGTTCCTATAAAACCAAGAAGTGCTGCTAAAATTGGGTAATCGACTTGGCTATTGTGGACTAGGTGTTTAAGGGTAGGGTTAACCTGGTATTTGGCAAGCTGCTTTTTGGCTGCTTTTAGGTCGAAGGGATGATTAGTGGGCGGAACAGTATTTAATGCTGTTTGTACTAAACTGCCATTTCCCGGGTTACTGCCTATTGGTGAATTGATAGCACTGCTGTTAGCAGGATCGCTATTTGCAAGAATATTATCGCCAGTGCCGCCATTCATTGCTGCCAAGGCATTAGGACCGCCAGTTGAGGTCTTGCCAAAGATGAACCAAACATTAAACGTCTGATTATTGATGTTTGCAATGGGGACGCTTATCCGAATTGACCCAGCAACAGGGTTATCAAGTGCGGTGTAATCGTTGATGTGAAAAGTATAGTGCCATTCGTCAAGTCCGTTGCTTTGAGCCGCACTCACTCCTGTAATCGGTCCTGCTGCCATCCTTAGTGGAGTAAAACTTACTAACCCATGCTTAACACTAACTGTTAATGTTACATCGTAGCCATTATTACCGGTTTTTACAACGTGGGCAGTGTGGGTATAGTAGTTATTTGCTTCTGAATTTCCAGAGCGCTGACTATTGAGTACGGTATATTTGACGTCTTGAATAACTTTATTTGGATCAATTGCATGTTGGCCGGTAACTGCCGGTGTGCTAGCAACGGATGGTGTCGTTGAAATAGCTGGTGGGGTTGTGATTGTTGTTGGATGCTGGGGAGTTGTAAATAAAGCAATTGCTTCTTCATTCATGTTGCCCATTGGAGTGCTAAGAGCAAAGTACAGCTTTCCTTGTCCAGCTTTGATAACATTTGAACTAACACGATAGCTATAATTGACCTGGTCGCCGTTTCGACTGATCTTGTCAGGCAACTGGTTATTAAATTTCATTTCTTTGATAAAATTACTGCCGTTTGTTAAATGGAAAGTAAGCAGGTAATCGTTTCCCAATGGATTAATTGAAACGTGGGAAGAAAAGAATTTCTGAGCAGCTGATTCTTCCTGGGGATTTGATGCTTTTACAATTTTTAGTGAATATTCATCATTATCCGTTGAGGCCTTTATTGGCTGCTGAGGCTGTTTTACGGGAGTACTATCCTGATGTTCGTTATTAGTGCGACTGTTTGAATCGCTATTTTTGGGGGGATCCGTTGGTGTTTGATTATTATTGGTTGTTGGTTGAGTAGGCTTATCGTTGGTTGAATGCTTTTTTAGCTTTGATAGGTCAAGGAGAAGATTAGCCTTTTGATTCATTTCCCCCATTGGCGTGTCTAACTGCATATCAACAATGTATTTTCCGCTGTTATTCGGTAAAGATACAGTAATATCGGCCTGCTGACCATTTTTTTGGATATTAGCGGGCTTGTCGTTTCCCTCTATCTGAATCTGCTTGAGATAATCAGCTCCATTATCCATGTGCAGGATTAGTTGCAAATGATTATCCTTAACTTGAACTTTTACTTGTTGAGCAAAAAAGTTTTGTGCAACCGAGTCTTGCGTTGGATCGTCAGCTTTCTTAAACGCGCCCGTAACTTCATATTCCCCATCTTGGTACTGTTCATCTGCATGGACAGTTATTGCAGGAATGAGTGGAGTGAGAGCGATGCAGGTTGGACTAGTCAGTAAAGTGATACTGGCAAGTAGCGAAAACCAGGTTGAGCTTGTAAATGAGTGCTTCAAAGTTATTACTCCTCCTTGATTAAGCAAATGATAAAAAAGTGAAGGATTAAATTTTGTTTAAAAATAATTTCTCCACCGCCTATTTTAGCAGACTTATCAAACAATTTGGGAATTAAGTTTTATTAAGTGCTTGCGTTTACATTAGAATACTGTAATAATTAAAATGATTTTTGGTTATATTTTTTGGAGGTATTTTTATAATGGTTAATAATTTGAAAAAGAAAATCCTGATGGCAGCGACCGTTTCAGGAGCATTAGCATCTGTTACAATTGCTGGCAACGTTACAGCTTATGCCGATTCAAACGATCAATCATCTGATAACGTATCTATTAAAACAAGCACTGATAACGCTGTAACAAATGCTCAGGCTACAGTTACAACAGCTAAGACAAACGTAGAAGATACCCAAACTTCATTAAATCAGGCTAAGGGCCTTCAAAGCGATGCTCAGCAGAAAGTTCAGCAGGCAACTGATGGGGTAAACAATGCTCAAAATCAAGTAGCTACTGCACAAAAGGCACTTGAAAATGCTAAAGCTGCTCAACCTACAGCGCCAACAAATAAGCCAGTAACGGTTGATATGGAATTCGTAAAACCTGATGGCAGCCGTTCTTTAGCACAAAATTTCTTTGCAAATAAGGCTACTGCAGAATTAAATGATAATCAAAATGCTAATATTACAATCCATATGACAAAAGGAACCCAATATGTTAAAGGCCTTTCATACAACGGAGAAGCACTTACACAAACATCAACGGGTGATTGGACCTTTACAGCACCGCTTGAGAGTGAGTATCAAATTGATATGAACTTAAATACGCCAATTGGAGCGATGAAACAATCAGCTATCCTTAAGGCAGATGTCAAAGGGGCATTGCAAGATCAGCTTGCGGCACAAACACAAGTGGCAAATGCTGCGAAGGATGTTGCAGATAAGGAAGCTGCCCTTCAAACAGCACAACAGAATTTGAAGGATCAGGAAACCGCTTTGGCTAATGCAAATGCAGAATTAAAAGACGCAGATGCAAAGGTAGCTAATGCACAGACACAGTTAGACCAAGCTCAACAAGCATTAGTTGCTGCTAACGAAAAATTAAAAGAAGCCCAAAGCAAAGTTGAAATTCCAGCTAACCATTCTAAAGACACACCTACTGACCAAGGGAAAACTGAAGTAAAGAATAATGACGATGGTCAAGCTACCAGTGACACAAACAATGTTAACGATACTAAAGCATCGACAACTGACAACGATGCAAAACCAGAATCAGTCGTTAACAAGCAAGAGAATGCAGCTGCTAGTGATAACCAACAACAAAAGACACAGACAAAGCCGGTTATGGTTGTTACAAAGGATGTAGCTGCTAATGAAACAGCAGCACAAAAGAATGTTACTAAGGTAACACCTGGTAACACCGAAAAAGTTGTTGTTCGTCAGGCTAACACAAATAATAATGTTAAGTTGCCTCAAACTGGTAACCAACATCAAGTTATTGCATTAGCTCTTGGTAGTGCAATGCTTGCATTTGCTGGTGTTATTCTTCGCAAAAAGTTTAATTAATAAAAAGAAAGATAGGACATAGAGCCTATTCCTATTATTGATATAAAAAGCGAATAGTATGGTATAAATATGGCCTCTAAAGCTCGGGATAGCCGAACCTTAGAGGCCTATTTATGATTTCTTTTTACTTTACCTCCTGAATTAACCCATTGAAAAAGTGTTTGAGTGATACTTGTCCGCCTGTCTTGCGTTCTTCTTTGAGAAATTGCATTTCATTATGGATATTCTTGTACTCATACAGGTTATTGGCATATTCGAGGATAATATCATTTTCTGGATAGTCCATGCACATATGGGCAAGGTTACTGAGACCAGTTTTTATATCGCGACGAATTCGCTGAAAAATAATTTTCTTTTCCCGATCATTACATTGAAATAATTCTTCAAAGTCAACTTCATCAAAATTAATATCACGTTCAATCATTGTATTAATAAGCCTGTTAATTGCAGTTGCTCCATTTCCAGACGTAATACCGAGAAAACGCAAAATAGATTGAGCGTTTTCTTTTTTCTTGTTTTTACCACTAATTGTTACTGTATTATTATTTGTCGCTGCTCCGCTAACAAGGTCTAAAACTTGAAGAAGACGATTGGACATATTAATATTTTGCGCCGCTAGTTTAATAACCGATTTAACTTCTGCAATATTTAAGGGCTTTTCAATAAAGAAATCAATACCATGTTGGTATGCGCTTGTTTTTACAGAAGGGAGGATTGCCTGAGCAGTCATAATGAAATGCGGATAATGATGACTATCCTGGATCTTTTGAATAAGCCGCACTCCATCCATTTCCGGCATTGCATAATCAATAAACATAATATCAATTCCCAACCGCATTGCGTCATCATAGGCCTGCTGCGGATTGGAAGTTGTCCCGACTACGGTATTATTAAAATCATTTTCAATAATATTGGATAATAAATGAATAATTTTACTGTCATTATCTAAAATATAAAAATTCATGTATTTTCACCGATTTCTTGATGTTATTTGAAGTATTTTGAAACTTAGCTTTATTTTACACTTTGTGAAGATTGGGGACAATAGCAACGTTATTTTACAAATGTGAAGCTGTTTCCGCTTACATCACTGTGAACAAAGGACTTGATGTTAGAAAATATCTAAATTTTTTGAAGGTATTTTTTGAAGCTGTTTGAAGTATTTTGAAACTTTTTCCTATTATAGTAATTGTATTAAGACCTTAGGAGGAAATAAAAATGGCTTTTAATTTACGTAATCGTAGTTTCTTAACTCTTGCAGATTTTAACACTCGGGAAATGGAATACATGCTTGACCTTGCAGAAGACCTAAAGAAGGCTAAGTATGCCGGCACAGAAGGAAAGAATCTTGAAGGCAAAAACATTGCTTTGATCTTTGAAAAGAGTTCTACTCGTACCCGTTGTTCTTTTGAAGTTGGCGCAAAAGACGAAGGTGCTCATGTAACTTACCTTGGTCCTTCAGGCTCACATATTGGTCACAAGGAATCAGTTAAGGATACTGCTCGTGTTCTTGGTGGAATGTTCGATGGTATTGAATATCGTGGATTCTCCCAACGTAATGTTGAAATTTTAGCTAAGTACTCTGGTGTTCCCGTATGGAATGGTTTAACTGATGAAGATCACCCAACACAAGTACTTGCTGACTTCTTAACAGCTCATGAAGTTTTGAAGAAGCCATACAAGGATATTAAGTTTGCTTTTGTTGGCGATGGTCAAGATAATGTTTCAAATGCATTGATGCTTGGTGCTGCAGTAATGGGCATGGAATACCATGTTGTTACTCCTAAGGAATTGGAACCAACTAAGGAAACATTAGATAAGGCTAACGCAATTGCTGCCAAGACTGGTGCAAAGATTGTCGTTACTAATGACATCAAGGAAGGTGTCAAAGGAATGGACGTAATCTATGCTGATGTTTGGGTATCAATGGGTGAATCTGACGATATGTGGGAAAAGCGGATTAACCTCCTTAAGCCATACCAAGTAACGATGGATGTTATGAAGGCAACTGAAAATCCTAATGTTCTCTTTGAACACTGTCTTCCTGCATTCCACAACCTTGATACTGAAGTCGGTAAGGAAATCGAGAAGAAGTTTGGTTTAAAGGAAATGGAAGTTACTGATGAAGTCTTTGAAAGTGAACATTCAGTTGTCTTCCGTGAAGCTGAAAACCGGATGCACACTATTAAGGCAGTCATGGTTGCAACTTTAGGTGAAAAGAACTAATTAGGAGGCATTTGCCATGGCTAAAGTAGTCGTTGCTTTAGGGGGAAACGCATTAGGCAAATCACCCGAAGAACAGTTAAAACTTGTAAAAAATACAGCTTCTTCCTTAATTGGTTTAATTGCCGCGGGAAATCAAGTGGTTATTAGTCACGGTAATGGTCCCCAAGTTGGTGCCATCAATTTAGGAATGAATTTTGCTGCCGAAAATGGTAAAACTGCAGCTTTTCCATTTCCAGAATGCGGTGCTATGAGCCAAGGATACATTGGCTATCATTTACAACAAAGCTTAGAAAATGAATTGCACCGTCGTTGGATGAATAAGAGCGTTGCAACAATCGTGACCCAAATTGCGGTTGATCCTAATGATCCAGCTTTTGAGAATCCATCAAAGCCGGTTGGTGATTTTTACACTAAAGAGCAAGCTGATGAGATTGCAAAAGAAAAGGGTTATACCTTTAAAGAAGACGCTGGACGTGGGTATCGTCAAGTTGTTCCATCTCCATTGCCGATGAAGATTATGGAGCTTGATAGTATTAAGACTTTGATTGATGCAGATAAGCTTGTTATTGCCGGTGGTGGCGGTGGTGTACCTGTTATCATTAGTGATAAGGGACTAAAAGGAGTTCCAGCGGTTATCGATAAGGACCGTTCAAGTGCACTTTTAGCTGACAATATTGATGCTGATAAATTAATCATCTTAACTGCGGTTGACCATGTTTATATTAACTATGGAAAGCCGGATGAAAAAGCACTCAAGACATTGAACGTTGCGGAAGCTCAGCAATACATGAAAGAAGACCAATTTGCTGCTGGTAGTATGTTGCCTAAGATTGAGGCGTGTCATTCATTTGTTGAAGGTCATCCAGAACGTGAGGCATTAATTACTTCATTAGATGGTCTTGATGATGCTCTTGCAGGCAAAGTCGGCACAGTTATTCGCGATAATTAATAAAAGGAAAGTGGTTAGGTAAAAAATCCTAAATCACTTTCCTTTTTTATTCTTTAATTTTCTGTGGAATACGAATATTAATTGCCAGAACTGCAACAATAACTAAGATTGATCCAAGAATATCTGCTCCTGTCATTTGCAAATGAAAGATTAGGACAGAACCAATCGTGGCCGATAAAGGCTCAAATGCGTCCATCAAACTAAATGTTGTTGCATCAATATATTTCAATGAATTATTAGCCAATTGGAAGGGGATAATCGTCCCAATAATCAGAATTCCTAATGTGTATAGCCAAACTGATGGAATGTTGGGAACTTGTGGTTGGTTGGGATGGATAAGTAATAAAATTAGCCCGGCAAATAGTAGTCCCCAGCCAGTAATAATCAGTGAAGGAACCTGCCCTTCTCGAAGCATGTTTTGCGGAATAAGGGTATTGGTTGCGACACCAATTGCAGAAATTATTCCCCATATAAGAACACTAAGCGTCATGGCTAAATGGTTGAATTGCCCATGAGTTGCGATAATAAAAACACCTAAAAAAGCAATAATTGCACTAATTATTTCAATCCGTCGTGGTGGAAGGTGACGAAAGACAGCTTGATAGGCAATGATAAAAAATGGGCCAATAAACTGGAGAATTGTTGCGATTGATGCATTTCCATATTGAACAGCCATAAAATAGGCATATTGAACGGGAACAAGCCCAAAAACGCCATATGCAAAGATAATCCATGCAGAGTGAAGATCCTTAAAAATTCGGAAGGGATGTTCACCACGAATTTGGCTTAATAAGACTAAAATAATTCCTGCCGATATCATCCGTACCTGTGTTAGCCACATGGATGTAATTGAACTGCTGACATTAAAAAGGGCCTTTGCGAAAAGCCCTGAAATACCCCAAAAAGTACAGGCAGTGATAATCATTGCTGTACCTAAAACTTTTTTATTTGACATACAAATACTCTTTCCAATTAGATTTTCTATTTCATTTTACCATACCAATTCTTTAAGGAGGGAGTCAGACTTTTTTTATTTTGTTGCTCATTTGTTCGTATTTCCCTCTACAATGACAGGGTGTGGAGTGCTGGAATATAAGGCTTTAACAGCTTGAATGTCCCGTGGTTGAATAGGGTAATATGAACCAGCTGGCTGCATTACAGAAGTTTTGTCAGTATGTTGTAGACCAATTGCGTGTCCTAGTTCGTGTTCTGCAGTATTGACGATTCGTTCCTGGGAGTACCCAAAAGCAGGATTCAATAGATAATAGGAATTTAGTTCAACCGTGGCATGAAGGTAATATCCGGTTGCAGAGTTCATACTTGTATTAGTAAGCCCAGCTGCTCCATTATTTGGATCATTTACGGCTGAAACAGTAATATTAGCGTTTTTATCGTTAACTACTTTGAAGGTAAAAGCTGCGGTGTTGTTCCATTGGGTAATTGCGGTTTCAGTAGCATTCTTTAATACTGGATTCTTGATGTCGATATAAATAGTCGCAGAGTTCTGCTGCCACCGTGCATCGGTAGGCGTATCTTGTGTGTCTGCTTGCTGATCGGTGCTTTGCATAGTTGGCGTGGCGATTTCTTTGCCGGTTATTCGGTGTAACCATGATTGAGTGAAGACTTGTGCATTATGGATGCCAATATTAAATTGTTCTTGAAAAGTAGAATTATTTTGATAAAACCAGATAATACCACCGAAGAATAATAAGTAAAATAAAATTAATGAGAAATTAAATCGTTTGATTAGTTACACCTCCTGACAATCAAATTTTAATTAAAAACTACTAAAACGTCCATTATTTAATGTCGTTCTTTATATGTTGACATTTGTAAACTTAAATAGTAAGCTATAACCATAATATGATTACAATTGTAAACGAGAGAAGGTGGGAATGTTGAGGATTGCAGTTATTATTGTTGCGCTGCTCTTAATTACCTTTATTATTTGGTGGTTCTTTGGAAAACACACAGAAGCTGCCGCAAATTCAACAATTGTTAATGATGAACAAACGGCGACAATTGTAGTTAACGGTGGGTATTCACCATCAACGGTGATTTTGAAAAAGGGGATACCAGCACAGGTTAACTTTGATATGCGTGACTCTACTGCTTGTTTATCACATGTAGTTTTTGAACAATTAGGAGTTAATAAGGACTTAACAAAGCAAAAGATTACGACAATTAGTATTCCTACAGATAAGGCACAAACGTTTAATTTTGCTTGTGGGATGGATATGTTTCATGGAAAGGTGATTGTTAAATAATGAGTATTTTTTCAAAAGATCAAACTAAAAAAGTAGTAGTTAATGCTGAAAACCATGGTTATAAGCCGGCAACAGTTACTTTTAAACAAGGTAAACCAGCGCAATTAAAATTTATTTCATCAAATAATATGGGCTGTATGAATGAAGTTGTATTTAAAGAGCTTGGTATTGATGAAAAACTAGATGGCAAAAAGGAAGTAACTATTGATATTCCAACAGATAAACCGGCAACCTATAACTATGCTTGTGGAATGGACATGTTTCATGGAAAGGTTGTTGTGAAGTAATGAAGCTTTCAAACATTCAGCGATTTTGGATTTCATTTGTCTTAGCGATTCCAATGCTGATCCAAATGCTTGCAATGCCCTTTCACTGGATGATGCCGGGCTATAATTGGATAGCATTGATTACTACCACCATTATTATGGCAATTTCAGCATTGCCGTATTGGAAGAGTGCAATTGCTGCTTTTAAGAAGCATAGCGCAAACATGAACACCCTAGTAGCAACGGGAACTGCGGTAGCATATTTCTATAGTATCTTTGCAATGATGACTGGAAGGGCAGTTTATTTTGAAAGTGCAGCTTTTGTTACTGTTTTCGTTTTGCTGGGAGATGCAATGGAAGAAAAGATGCATAATAATGCGTCTAGTGCCCTTGGTAAGTTAATGGGACTTCAAGCAAAGGATGCGGAGGTCTTAAGAGACGGGAAATTTGTAAAAGTACCGTTAGACCAAGTACAGGTTGGTGACCTTATTCATGTAAAACCAGGCGAAAAAGTACCGGTAGACGGGAAAATCTTAGAAGGGATAACTTCATTAGATGAATCGATGGTTACCGGTGAGAGCATACCTGTGATGAAAAAAGCAGGTGATACGGTTATCGGGTCTACGATTAATGGCAACGGAACAATTACTTTTAAGGCGACTAAGGTAGGTACCGATACTATGTTGGCACAAATTGTCGATTTAGTAAAAAAGGCGCAGACTAGTCATGCACCAATTCAGAATTTGACAGATAAAATTTCAAATATCTTTGTTCCGGTAGTAATGATTGTTGCGATTATCACATTTGTGGTCTGGTATTCATTTATTGGTGCTACGTTTGTACAAGCATTGTTATTTGCTGTTTCGGTAATTGTGATTGCTTGTCCCTGTGCCCTTGGTTTAGCAACGCCGACTGCTTTAATGGTTGGAACTGCGAGAAGTGCCAAAATGGGGGTTCTCATCAAAAATGGTGAAGTTTTACAAGAGGTCAGTGATATTGACACTGTTGTATTCGATAAAACCGGGACTATTACGGTTGGAAAGCCAGTGGTGACTGATATCGTTGGTGATCCGACAAGAGTACTGACAATTGCTGCTAGTCTTGAAGAGTCATCGGAACACCCCTTGGCTGCTGCAATTCTCGACGAAGCACAAGCTAAAGAAATCTCGCCCGTGAAAGTTGATCAATTTGAAGCAATCGAAGGAAAGGGTGTTCGTGCTAATTATAATAACCAAATTGCGTTCGTCGGTAGCAACCGTTTATTAGTTGATGTAAATATTTCCCAGGAAATGATTACCCGTGCAAAGCAATTGCAAAAAGAAGCCAAGACGGTTGTGTACGTTGGACTAGATAAAAAAATTATCGGCCTAGTTGCAATCCAAGATGTACCTAAGACAAGCTCAAAAGAAGCAATTACTGAATTGAAAAACCGCGGTCTTATGACAGTAATGTTAACAGGAGACAATGAACGAGTAGCCCACGCGATTGCTGATGAGGTAGGAATTGATAAAGTGATCGCAGAGGTAATGCCAAATGATAAGGCACAGCAAATTAAGAAGCTTCAGGATAAAGGTCGGAAAGTTGCCTTTGTTGGTGATGGTATTAATGATGCCCCTGCGCTATCGACAGCGGATGTTGGGATCGCAATGGGATCAGGAACAGATATTGCAATTGATTCTGGCGGAATTGTCTTGGTTCAAAATGATTTACGCGGTGTTGTCCGCGCACTAGATATTTCCAAAAAGACCTTTAACCGAATTAAATTAAATCTTTTCTGGGCGTTAATCTATAATGTTGTTGGAATACCGATTGCCGCTGGGTTATTTGCTTTTGTTGGCTTTACCCTTAGTCCTGAACTTGCAGGACTCGCAATGGCATTTAGTTCTGTTTCCGTTGTCAGCTCATCTTTATTACTGAATAATGCAAAAATTGCAGGAGAAGATACTGTTCAAGAGCCAATCAAGTAATATAGAATTAGGAAGAATTAATTTTTAAACACTTTTTGTTATAAAATGCACAAAGTAACGAGCTTTTGCGGTAAAATGTTATCGAAGTGATATTGAGGAGTGTTTAAAATGTCAACAGTATTTTTAGTTCGCGTTCAATTAAGCTCGGGAGTAGAACGTCATTATTTATTAGCAAATGATGTTGAGCCGGGATTGATGCATCGTTACCAGACTCGTGAAGATTGGCAAGAAGTAATTATTGATGCATTAATTAATGTTCCGCTTGCTCCATATTTACCAAGTAAGAAAATAACTCCGCCGATTGGGACAGCCAAAGTTATGGGTGTAAAAGCAGTCGACTTAGCAAATGTTGATAATAAAGTTCAAAGGACGCGAAGTCAATTTATAATGGCGGCAATATGGAAAAAGCAATCTGCCTTAGCAAATTATAATTATTTGCATCATGACTATGATAAGTGGACTCAGCGCCAGATTCAGGCGGATGTCGATTATTGGTGTAATTCAAAGCATCATTTGTTTGTTAATTTAGTTACAAAATGGCGATGCTACCGTCAACGACAACGTTTACAAGCAGAACTCAGAAAATAATAAAAAATGGTTGACTATTAGGTAACTTACATGTATAGTATATATCGTTGTAAGTTTATCTTATTGGGCATTCGCCAAACTGGTAAGGCAGTGGACTCTGAATCCATAATTTACTGGTTCGAGACCAGTATGCCCAATTATAACAATAGGTCTGTTAGGTTCATCTAACAGGCTTTTTATTTATGTCTTTTTACTAGTTATTTGTTATAATTACAGTCAAGTGAGGGGAAGAATATGGCTAGTAATTCTGATTCTATTTACTATGTTTTAACAAAACTAAAAAATCATCCAGAATTAATTAGGAATATTAAAGCACGGTATACTAATACGATTATGATTTTATTTGATGATTCGCTAAAAATAGCTGATGCATCATTTTACTTTCCAGTTGATCGTTTTATGGTTAACCGTTTATCTAATGATTTCGTGGCTAAGAATGGCGAATTACTTGATAAATATTTTGCAATGACTAACGGAACAAAGACAAATTATCATGATGTATGGGTAACGACTTGTCATATACCAGAGAAAAAAGTATATTTGTTAGAACTATCATTTGAATAACATAAGTTTGAGCTGCGACAAAAGAAGTCACAGCTTTATTTGTATTAGGAGAGATTTGTAATGCTTGTTTCCGCGATTGTTTTATTACTTGCATCAGTATTTAGCAGCATTATTGCTGGCTTTATTCCGCGTTTTTCAATTAACTATATAAGTATTCTTGTTGGGATTGTACTTGCGTTAATTATTCCACTGGACGAGCTTGTTGCACCGTTCAAGTCTGAGGTTTTTATGTATATTGTCGCCCCGTTAATTTATTTTGAAGGGCAAACAACGAGAATGAATTTAGTCGGTAAAAAATTTTGGCAAATTATTCAAACAGCAATTTTCTTGGTGCTTGTTGCCACTATCTTCACGGGCTTTGCAGTATCGTTGTTAGGGGTACAATTGGCTCTTGCTTTTTTAATGGGAGCATTAAGTACACCAACAGATGCGACGGCGACTGAATCTGTTTCAGAAGGATTGATTGTCCCAGAAGAACAAGAGAGTATCTTAAAAGTTGAGTCGTTATTTAATGATGCTTCAGGAATTATCCTAGTCAGTGCGATGGCATTATGGGTAAAAAATGGTCACTTTAATTATCAACAAACTCTTGTAGACTTCTTGCGTTCTGCTGGTGGCGGCGTGTTGATTGGGATATTGGCGGCACTTTTAATGATTAGCTTTCGACAATTGTTGACATGGTCAAATCGTTTTGCATATAATGCGCAAAATATGTTATTTTTAATTACTCCATTTGTGGTGTACTTTATTGCGGAAGAAGCTAAAGTGTCAGGAATTATTGCAGTTGTTTGTGCTGGCTTAATGCAAAATAGTGAGGGAATGCGGAGTAGATTTGTGTTGCCACGCCAGTATCACAATGGGATCACCTTAATGAACTTATTTCGTGAGATTTTGAATAACATGGTCTTTATTATTTTAGGATTATTAGTCGTTCGAATTATTAGGGCTGATTTAGTTGTCGGCAACACTAATATTGAATGGATAAGTATCGGGATAGTATTGTATGTGGTAAATCTTATTATTCGCTATTGCTATGGCTTGATCGTAAGAATGACTAACCGAGGAAGCATTATTTTTGCTCTAGGTGGTGTTCACGGGGCAGTAACGCTTGCACTAGTCTATATGATTATTGACAGTGTTTCTTCTTCACAGTTTGGTATTATAATTCTTGCTGAAATGTTGATGATTGTGTTAAGTATGGTCGTGCCGTCAATTATTTTTCGTTTTTTGCTGCCGCATAATTTATCAGTTAAAGAAAGTATTCGGCAAACAAATCGGTTACGGGACGAAATGGTTGAAGAGGGAATAAATGCTGTTAAAAAAATCTATCTTCCTGAGAATGTTCGTCAAAGTGTTTTGTACGATTTACAAGATCAAAAGAACGCCAATTCATTTAGTGATTTTTGGCGTCAGTGGATTCAGGCTAGTTGGCGGACAGAATTTAGTGACCAGGAGCGTGAATTAGAACAACGGGCACTCCTGTGGGCTTTCCGTGCAGAGCGCCAGTATCTTGATATGGTTTCACAACGGGAAAATATGCAAGAGTATGTTTACGAGCTGTTTAATGATGTGTTACTAGCAGAATCGATCCTGCTTGATCAGGATAAGTTTTATTGAAATAATGATTGACGAATATGGGAGGATAACGTATAATCATACTTGTACGTTATTGCCCGCTGGTCAAATTGGTTAAGACGTCGCCCTCTCAAGGCGGAGTTACGGGTTCGATCCCCGTGCGGGTGATTACACTTGTGTCTGTTACTCAGGAATATTGGGTAGCAGATTTTTTTATTTGTATTACAAATTTAGGAAAAGCGTTAAGAAAAGATTTAATTAATGCTATGATGGATTTGAGTAAAATAGAAAAGAATAGGACGGATTTGGTGAATTAATTATGCGAGTAATGAATTTAATGATAGTATTAGCAATTATTGCGATTGTTATTTTAGCTGCTCAATATATTTCACAGCTACGAAAGAACCGTAGCGGCAATAATTTTGTTAGTGGGGGACGTGTCTTTTTAAATTGGACATTAGTGGCCGTTTTAGTGATTTGTGTCGGTGGGATTGCTTTTGGAAGCATCCATCATTCACATCGTCAGGAAGCAAAGCCGGCTCAGACTGATAAGACTGAAAACGTTGAATATGCCGCCTCAAATAATGATAGCTTAGGAGAGGTTTCGGTTCAGTTTGATCGTAAGGTATCTTTGAATGATAATGGTGAAGCAAAGGTTAAGTTTAAGGTTTCTCCACAAACAACTTTAACGATTCGTGGGCATAAGAGCAAAGAAATTGTTAAAACCTTTAAGGCAAGTAAAGGCCAATCGCTTGTTAATCATAGTTACACATTTGATGTAGCAGGAACCTACGATATCATTGCAGAACGTGGTAACCAAAAAGTAACTAAAAAGCTAAAAGTTAAGGGTAACAGTAACTTAGAAAGTTCCTCTTCTTCTAGCGCTAGTTCGACTAGTAACAATTCTTCTTCAGCTGTTTCTTCCTCAAGTAGTTCTGCAGCATCGTCACACGCTAGTTCTTCAACTGCTTCTACTCAGAATAATAGCAGCAATAATACTTCTAATAATTCTACGACTGCTACATCGAACAATGGTGGCGCATCACGGAATTATGGTAGAGCTTATAATGCTCCAACCCCGCATTACAATGTTAATAGAGATAGCTCAAACCATGGTGAAGCTACTTCTAATCAGAGAGCGGAAGTTAACAATAGTACTAATTCACATGCCGAAGTAGTAAATGATGGAGATTATTACTGATGGACCTCAATATTAATAATGAACATTTAAATATCTTGTGATAAAAAAACTATCACCTTAAAAGAACAAAAGATAATTTTTTTATATGAAAAATTATTCTTTTGTTCTTTTTTATTATATTTAAGGTGCCCTTAGATACCTATATATCAACAAAAATGATATGAAATAAAAAAATGATTCCAGCAGTAAAATATTTATCAGTGTTGAAATAAGAAATGATTATATTATACTCAATGATGAAATAATGTTTATCGAACTATAAAAGCATATAAGGGGGATAAGAAAATGCTTGAGACAGAGGAAATGAAAAAAGATAAGGTAATTGGCGTCAAACTTACTCCAACTGAAACTATCGGGAGACAAATTAAGTTGAGAGATGCATCTGCTTCAAGTGTTGCTTTACTTAGCGATTCACAATTACTAGAAACCGAATTAAAATCGGTCCCTAACTTTGCAGCACAACAGCAGGAGTTAAGTGGTAGGGAACCAGTAATAAAAAATAATCCTGAATTAGGAGAATACCAATTAAATGATGATTTAGATGGGTTACAACATGGAACGTATCTACAAGCAACAAATAGCGAAAGTCATACGAAAGACCGTTCACTAGTCAGCCGAAATGAATTAAAAAAGACTGCTGCTTTGGTTAATTATCGTTCAGCGAGTGATTTTAGCGGTTATGGTCATTTGAAAAATGCCACAGAAACTGCTAAATCAGTAGAAGTAGTATATACTTTACCGTCTTTTGAAAGCAATGCGGGGGCAACTCAAATTGTTATTGATGGTTCACGAGTTAATGAATTTGATGGATTAGAATATAAAGATGAAAAAGGTAATGTAATTCCTGGATTTGACATTACATATAGTTATCAGGGGCATGAAGGTGAATATTCTACAATTGATACCTTAAAGCAACGGGATGATTTTAGCTGGGAAAAGGTTACTGCGGTGATGGTGTTCGGTTCGCTATTACCAAATAGTTCATACCGAGTTGAATTTCCGTTTAAGATTATCAATATTGAAAATCTTAATAGTCAAGAAACCTTTAACCTAAATGAGTACGCTTTTTATGATTTAACGGTTAATAAGCACACAACCTCTAAACTGAATTTCCGTCTGAGTACGCCGATTTTTGCATATGATGACTATAAAAATGTTCGTTTCATGGCCCTTGATCGAACTGAAGATAATGGGTATCAAGTGTTTGACCAAGATATTCAAGAAATAATGCCAACACTTGGTGAAGTTCCTTACGCGATTAGTAATTTTAATGATGAGGTCACAATTGATGATGATTCTGAGGATGTTTTGTGGCAGGGGGGCCAATACTTCTTTACTTTAGATTCTATTCAAAGTGCTATCCAAGAAAAGGGATATTCAGTTGATGTTGATGAAACAGGTCGAAAATTAATGGGTGCCTATGCGTTTACGACATCAAACTCCTTACTTGATTTGGAAAAATTAGACTTTATTCCATACGTGGTTATCCACCAATTACTTATTACTCAGAGCTTTACTTTAAGAGCGGAAACAAAGGATGAATGGAATTCATATGCGGGAGTTGTAAAAGTTAGCGGACTTTCTGCTAATAATAAGGAATTACCGGTTAGTCCTGAGCAAACGTTTATCGTTGATGATTCTGAATTGGAAGATGCTAACCCTGGTACCTATCCAGTTACAATTGGGTATTTCCTTAATGGAAGTGAAGACGATAATATGTTGATTACTTCATCAACTGATGTTTCAATTGTTGAAAATAAGCAAACTATTAACGTTTACTATGTTGACTTGGTTACTGCTACTAGCAAGGCAAAAGAAGACTTACAACCTGACGACGGGAAGATACTTGAGGAACGAACTCAGACTTTTACTGGTAAAGGCGATGAATCGTACCGTAATAAATTATGGGGAGCAGAAAGCGGCTTCGAGATTTTTAAGTACGACAAAGGTGCCGAGACAGGGACTTATGCTGGTGGGCAGCCTGCTAAGGATTACTATGTATACCTTACCCATAAAATTGAAAAAATTGATGAAGATCACCAAGTAACAAGAACGATTACTTTTAATATGCCGGATGGAGCCAAACAGGTTATTAAGCAAGATGGCCGAATTCAACGGTATGGTGTTATTGATAAAACTACTAATGAAAAAACATGGAGCGATTGGAGCAAAGCAAGCCTTCCAGCTGTGATTGCTCCAACCATTCCTGGATATTCAAGTAAGAATGTTGATGCCCAACCGATTTCGCTAACTTCTAAGGACAGCAGTATCGATGTTACCTATCGTCCCAAGAAAGTCGATGTCAAGATCAAGTTTGTTGATGAAGAGGGCAACCAAATTGAAGAACAAACTGTTACCGGCTTGACTGGTGAACCAATTGATCATCTTTCGGCAATCAAGATTGATCATTTGGCAGAAGAAGGCTATGTGGTTGTCGATAATGAATTATCTAATGATGCGCGATTCACTGCTGAAGACGGGAACCAAGTAAAAGAGTATCAAATTGTTATCAGCAAAGAAGACCGTCAAGCACAACCTGTTACAATTTTTTACGTTGATGTTCCTGATGACCGGCTACCAATCGTTAGACCAACTTCTGGGCAAATTATTAAAAGCCGCACACAAAAGTTAGAAGTAGCTGAAGGTAAAAGCTATACAAATAAACTTTGGAAGTTTGAAGAAGCTGGTTACAAATTATTTAAGGCGGATAAAGGAGCGTCAAAAGGAAAGTACCTTGCAGGAAGTCTTGAACAGCAATATTATGTTTACCTGACTCACCAGACAACGCCGCTTAAAGAAGAGCATCGTGTAACAAGAACGATTAAAATCACAATGCCGGATCAAACACAGCAAGTAGTAACCCAGGAAGCTATTGCAACTCATTTAGGCGTACACGATGAAGTAACAGGAGAAGACGTTTGGCAAGACTGGACTGCTGGCGTATTACCAGAATATATTCCAACACCAATTGATGGTTATGAAGCATCGACTCTTCCAGCAGAAAAGGTTGATGAGAATGCTGAAAATCGTGAAGAAAGTGTTCTTTACACCGCTAAGCCAGCAGAAGTTTTAGTTAAGTTTATTGACCAAAACGAAAAAGAATTAAAGACCGAGTCAGTTAAAGGCACGACTGGCGATGAATTTAGCTATGATCCAGCTGATCAAATTAAGTCTTTTGAGGAACAAGGATATATTCTTGATGAAAATAACTTCCCAACGGACCATCATTTTATTGCTGGTAAGCAAACCTATGTTATTAAATTAAAGAAATTAGTGGCTGTAACACCACATGGAACTAATGATTCTGAAGCTGTAGTAAAGGAAGAACAACCTGTTAGCAGCGAAAATACTGCAAATAAAAAGGGAATCTTTGCTGCATTTAAGGGATTATTCTAAAGCAACAATGTCGTAGTCGTTGCTGTCTAAGTAAATATAAAAAAGCAAAATGGGCTTCAGAGTTCGGTAAAATCGAACGCTGAAGCCCATTAGTAATAAAAGTAAAAATTAATTATTTATCATAATTGCCAGTAATTGGGTTCATTTCTTGAATTTGATTTGTGGCAGGATCATATTGATAAGTACCGGTTAGGTGAGCGATATTCGGGTCGCCACCCTGATTATTACGTACTTCGATTTGGTAGTTATTATTTTGCTTATTCGGTGTTACATAGTAATGATTACCATCTTTTTGTACCCCGCTTGACTTAACAAAACTAGTTAAAACTTGTTGATCGCTTTGCGCAGGGGTGCTACTTGAAGCTGCCTGATTTTGGGATGAGTGATTAGCAACAGCTGAGTAAGTAGCAGAGCTTGCATTCTGCATGTTAGTTGAATTGGAAGTTTGCGATGATGTACTTGCTTTTTGGTCATTACTGGATTCTACGCTTGAAACATCAGAATGAGACTTAATTGCTTTTTGACTGTTTGTTGAAGAATTTGCTTGCTTACTTACCTTTGTAGCAGCAGTTGAGGTTTTTGTTGCTGGGGCCGCTGCACTATTTGCACATCCTGCTAGTCCGAAGGCGGTTAAAATTACTAGCGAACTTGTTAAAACTTTATTTGTCATCTTCATCATTTTCATGACCCCCTCATTCTCTCTTAATATAATTTCTGAAAATTATCACACTTATATTATACCGCCTTTTGAAATCTTTTTGTAACATTTTTAACTTTTTTGTTACAATTAATTGGCTGTTATCTTCTAATTGTTTAGAAATTTTCCCTCACCAGGAATTTACGTTAAAATTATTAACACTTAAAGGATTAAGGAGCTTTTAATGATGAATAAGTATGACTTGACGATTACTAAGCTGCATCAAATGGTTAAAGAAGGGATTGTTCCAGGGGTTAGCTATTTGATTTTTGACGGTAACGACACGATAAAAGAAGTAACGGGGATGGCCCAGATTTATCCAGACGTAGCCAAATTAAAATCTAACATGTTATATGATGTTGCCTCACTTACAAAGGTAGTCGGAACTGTTCCGGTTATTGCAATGCTGGTTCAAGAAGGAAAAATAGGACTAGATGATCCGGTTAATAAGTATCTTCCAGAGTTTAGTGATGGGCGACCGACAATTCGTAACTTATTAACGCATACGTCTGGAATTGCGGGGTATATACCACATCGAAACGAACTTAATGCCGCGGAACTAAAGAAGGCTTTCTTAACAAGAATGCATGTTGAGGATAGCTTAAACCGCCAAATAAAGTACGCTGATGTAAACTACCTATATTTGGGGTGGATTATTGAACGAATTTGTAATGATCCGGTTCAAAAAGTAATTACTGATCGAGTCTTGAAACCATTAAATATGCCGACAGCAACGTTTACTCCTGATCCCGCCAAGTGTGTACCAACGGAGATCCAGGCTAAACGTGGAATAATCAAGGGGAAGACTCATGATCCCAAGGGATATATTCTTGGCGAGCACTGTGGTTGTGCTGGTTTGTTTGCATCGTTAGAGGACTTGACAATTTTTAGCCGAGCATTAATTGAAACAAACCTAAATAATCTTTTATCCTCCGCGATGATTGATGCCTTCTTTAGGGATCAAACTCGTATTCCGGGGTCGCACACACGCTCACTTGGTTGGAAACTTTTCCATGCTCAAAGTCCTGACCGTCATCTTTTAATTAGTCATACTGGTTTTACGGGGACTTGGATGGTTTTAGACCGTCAAGCTGACCAAGGATTTATTGTCTTAACAAATCGTGTCCATCCAAGTGCTAAAAATCAAGAATATTTGGATGCCCGTGACAATCTCTTTGCCATTTATTTGAATGAAAAAGAAAAAACTTTGTGAAATTTATATACAGTTATGTGAATAAGCGTTTTCATGAAATATACGTTTTGAATGAACAGAATGTATAAAAACTGTTAATAATTTATATTAATAACTTCTTTTTATTTAATTCACTAAATGTTGATATATCGGCATTTGACAACGGTTACACAAACTAATAACATGTAATTGTAGTCAAGTGATACTTCAAAAAGGAGTGATATTGTATGCAAAGTCCAATTCATGTTACATCAGAAATTGGGAAGCTTAAGACAGTTATGTTGCATCGACCAGGTAAGGAAATTGAAAATGTTTATCCTGACATTCTTCACCGGATGCTTGTAGATGACATTCCATACTTACCGATCGCTCAAGAAGAACATGACCTTTTTGCACAAACATTACGGGACAATGGTGCTGAGGTATTGTATCTTGAAGATTTATTAACGGATGCATTGGCAGATAATGATATTAAGGAAGAATTCCTTGAAAAGATCATTGCGGAATCAGGCTATGCTGCTGGAGCAATTCATGATGGGTTAAAGGAGTACTTGCTTAGTTTTAACACCAAGGACATGGTTGATAAGATCATTGCAGGTGTTCGGAAAGATGAAATTAAGACTAAGTATGCTTCTCTTGCTGAATTAGCAGAAGACAAGGATTACCCATTCTACATGGATCCAATGCCAAATGCATACTTTACTCGTGACCAACAGGCATGTATCGGGGACGGAATTACTATTAATCGCATGACCTTCAAGGCACGTCAACGTGAATCTCTCTTTACTGAATACATTATTAATCATAACAAGCGATTTGCTGATAAGGGTGTTGAGGTATGGCGTAACCGGTACCCAGAAGGCCGCATTGAGGGTGGGGACGAATTAGTTCTCAGCGACCATGTATTAGCAATTGGTATTTCTCAACGGACATCAGCTAAGGCCATTACTGAATTAGCTGAAAGCCTCTTTGAAAAATCTAATTATGATACAGTAATTGCTATTCATATTCCTCATAACCATGCAATGATGCACCTTGATACTGTATTTACAATGATTAATTACGATCAATTTACAGTTCATCCAGCAATTTTACGTGATGGTGGTCATGTTGATGCATACATTATGCACCCAAGTAGTAATGGTGAAATTTCAATTACTCATGAAACGAACCTTAAAGAAATTTTGAAGAAGGCACTTGATAAGCCGGAAATTGATTTAATTCCTACTGGTGGCGGCGATCCGATTATTGCTCCACGTGAACAGTGGAATGACGGTTCTAACACGCTGGCAATTGCCCCTGGTGTAGTTGTAACTTATGACCGGAACTATGTCTCAAACGATTTGCTGCGTAAGCATGGTATTCTCGTTCATGAGGTTCGTTCAAGCGAATTATCACGTGGTCGTGGTGGTCCACGGTGCATGTCATGTCCAATTGTTCGTGAAGATCTTAAGTAGTAAATAAGATATTAAAAGCAGCAAATTTATCTGAGTTATTTTAGAAAGGGTATAATTTTGCTGCTTTTTCTTGTATTATTTTAGTGTAATTAACTTGATAAGAAGGGGACACGAATGGATCGAAAGGCAAGACGAAAATATATTGAACAAGTGGTTAATGACCGCAAGATTGAAACACAAGAAGAGTTGCTCAAATTGTTGGCGGATGCGGGTTTTGAAACAACCCAGGCAACTATTTCACGTGATATTCACGCACTAAATATCGTTAAGGCAAATGATGGTAATGGTCATACACACTACGTTCAATTACATGTGACACCAGAACACAACTTTGAACGGCTATATCAGGGTATTCATGATAATGTCCGGACAATTGAAACAGTTCAATTTATGAATGTAGTTAAGACGGCGCTTAATTCTAGTTATGCAACAATCTTAGCGGGGATGTTTGATGAACTTGATATTCCGGAAGTTGTAGGTACGCTTGCTGGCAACGATACCTTGATTATCATTAGTAAAAATAGTGATGATGCTAAAATGGTCTATGATTTAATTATTCAACACATGCATTCATAAATTGAATAGGAGGGATTTCTATGGATGGACAAAAGAAAGGTATCGGTAAAGGCGAACTAATTGCCTTAATTGTAAGTTCATGTATCGGTACCGGGATATTTGGTATTACTAGTGATGTTGCTGCAGCTGCGGCACCAGGTCCTGCTTTATTGGCTTGGATTTTCGTTGGTCTTGGTTTCTTAATGTTGGTTCTTTCCCTAAATAATTTGTCAGAAAAACGACCAGACCTTACTTCCGGGATCTTCTCGTATGCCGGAGCCGGATTTGGGCCACTAGGCGAGTTTATTTCCGGATGGTCTTACTGGCTGTCTGCATGGTTGGGAAACATTGCCTTTGCGACAATGCTAATGAGTTCAATCGGGACCTTTTTCCCAACGTTTAAGGGTGGTCAGAATTTACCATCAATTATCGTTGCCATCATCTTCTGTTGGCTATTAACGATTTTGGTTAACAATGGTGTTGAAAGTGCCTCTTTTGTTAATATGATCGGAACAATCTGCAAGGTGTTACCATTAGTTATCTTCATCATTATGATGGTTGTTTGCTTTAAGGCTGGAATGTTCACGACAGACTTCTGGGGACGTGTTGCTAACAATGCTTCTCAAGGAACGACAACGGGTTCTGTTTGGGAACAAATGAAGGGTACCTTAATGACGCTGATTTGGGTATTTATCGGGGTTGAAGGTGCTTCTGTTATGGCTAGTCGTGCTAAGTCGCTTACAGCCGCTCGGGAAGCTTCTTTAATTAGTTTTGGCCTCTTAGTAATCATCTATGTTTTGATTTCAATTTTGCCTTATGGTACATTAACCCGGGCAGAATTAGCTGGAATGGGTCAGCCTGCTATTGGACATGTTCTTCAAGCAACTGTTGGTAACTGGGGTTCAATCCTAATTAACGTTGGTTTGATCATTTCAACAATTGTTTCTTGGCTTTCCTGGACAATGCTTCCAGCTGAAACGACGATGCTGGTTGCCGATGATAAAGCAATGCCTAAAGTTTGGGGAAAGGTTAATGCTAAAAAAGCACCAACTGCTTCCTTAATGATTACTGCGGTATTACAAACAATATTCTTGTTCTCATTGCTTTTCACTGATAAAGCCTATGAATTTGCATATTCACTATGTAGTGCAGCAATTTTATTCTCATACTTATTTGTTGGACTTTACCAAATGAAATACAGTTCTGCACATCAAGAATGGGGACAATTCACGATCGGTTTGCTTTCTGCAGCATTCATGTTCGCATGTATGTTCCTTGCTGGATGGCAAGAAGTATTATTAGTTTCAATTAGTTTTATTCCTGGATTCTACATTTATTACTTAGCATGTAAAGAAAATGATCGTAAAGTTACAACTGCTGAAAAGTGGACAATGGCATTAATCTTAATTCTTAGTGTCATCGCAATTTGGCTTGTTGCCAATGGAACTATTGCCATTAGCTAGGTAAATAATGTATAATTATTCCGCATTTGAAGAATATTTATAAGTGAGGTGATTAAGGTGAAGGAAAAGAAATTAAATCTCTTCCTCTTAATCACCTTAATTGTAGGAACGATTATTGGTGGTGGGATTTTTAATAGTCCGACCGATTTGATTTTGAAAGCAAACCCAATGGCAGCATTAATCGCATGGTTGATTGGCGGCCTAGGAATTTTAACGCTGGTATTAGTCTTCTATAAACTCTCTGTTATTAAGCCGGAGATGAATGGTGGAATTTATACTTATGCAAAAGAAGGCTTTGGTAATTACGTAGGTTTCAATTCCTTTTGGGGATATTGGATGGGGGCAGTATTTGGTAACATTGCCTTTATTTCACTCTTCTTTAAAACCTTAAATAGTATGTTAGGTTCGCACCAGCTTTCACCGTTGATGTGCTTTATCGGTGGCTCAATTATCTTATGGGGATATACAGCTATCACATGGTTTGGTGTTCATGAAGCAAGCATCTTAAACGCGGTCATTACGATTATAAAAATCCTACCGTTGCTCTTGGTAGTTGTTATAGGGATTTTTGCTTTCCAGCCGCATATTTTTAATGTTCCGGATTGGACTACTGTTCTTGCGGTCAATCAGACGCATGTATCATTTGGTAACCAGATCAGTGGTGCGATGAGTACGATTGTCTGGTGTTTTGTTGGAATCGAAGCTGCTGTTTCAATGTCCCGACGAGCAAGTCGGCCACGAGATGTTGGGAAGGCGACAATTATTAGTTTTGTGATTGTGTTAGTCCTTTATATCTCAATTTCAATTATTCCAATGGGGATTTTAACAGCTAAGGAGCTAAGTCAGACCTCGGTTCCGCTTGCTGCTGCTCTGAGCCATACTGCATTAGGCGTTGCTGGAAGCCTAATTATCAAAATCGGCTTATTAGTTTCGCTGCTGGGTGCTCTTCTAAGCTGGTTTATGATTGGACCGGAGATTGCATATGTAACAAGCTACGATCGGGACATGCCGCGCGCGTTTAAGATTGTTAACCGTCATAGTGTTCCGGGGTTTGCATTGATTGTATATACGATAATTATGCAGGGATGCTTGTTGGTGTTATTACTTCCCCAGCTTCAAACCGCGTACACAATTGCTTATACCTTAGCCGCAACAATGACATTAGTTGCTTACTTGTTGTCCGCATTATATGGCTTGAAATTAGCTATTCGCGAAAACTTGGGGATTGGCTTTAAGCTTATTGCTATTCTCGCGTCACTGTATTCTGTTTATATGTTAGTTGCTTCTGGACTTGAATATGTATTTGCTAGTGCGATTATTTTTGCACTTGGAATACCATTATTTGCAGGGGCTCCTAATAAAATGAGCAAAAAGGAAAAATGGTTGGCAGCTGTTATTGCACTAGCAGGTGTGATTGCGCTCATTTTGATCATTAATGGGAAAATTAGTTTTTAAGGACATGATGTCGGAAATTAAATTAGAATAGTATAGCTCAAAAAGGCTCCAGAGTTCGGTTTTGCCGAGCACTGGAGCCTTTTATCGTTCTTATGTTTTTTCTAAATTTTAATCTTCACTATTCATTTTACTTTTCATGTTATCCATTCGTCAAACAACATAGGTTTCAACTAATGTGATGAGGCTTACCCATAAAATTGTGAAATTCGATGAGGTAAGAAATAGTAAGATGATTAGTATCCAGGAGATCCAGTTCCAACGGCGCTCAAGACGTATTACTTTTACAAACCGTGGTGGAATCTTTGCCGGATTTTGAACAGCTAGTGCTTGAAGCTGCGAGAAGAGTCGAACTTCCCAAAAACTTTCAAGCAGGAAAATAATGGTAAATACAAATGTTATTGTTTGATTCACTGGTTGTCACCTTACTAAAATGTAGGCTTTATTTTAAGCGCTTTTTGACTACTCAAGTCTGCATCTGGGTATTTATGTTCAAGGGCTGCTAAAAGAATCTTTTTAGCAATTTCACCATTTCTTGTAAGAATTGGTCCATGGAAGTAGGAGCAGTATGTGTTTTTATAAATTGCCCCTTCAGTGTGGTCTTCGCCGTTATTCCCATTACCAGAAATAACTTTTCCAAGCGGCCGTTCATCTTTTCCTAAGAAGGTTCGACCGTTATGATTTTCAAAACCGTGATATTCTTGGCCGCTTTCTTCATTTTTAATAGTGATATCACCGATGAAACGATGGTTATCCTGGCTTAGCGTGTAGTGATCAAGGATGCCAAGTCCCGGAATCTTTTCACCGCCAGCACCGATATAATAGTGACCGAGAAGCTGATAACCACCACAAATAGCAAGAAGGGGTTTCCCGTCGTTAATAAACTTACTAATTCCTGCTTTCTTATTTGGAAGGTCTTTGGAAACAACGAGTTGCTCGTAATCCTGACCACCGCCAAAGAGTGCTAGGTCAAAGTCCTGGGGATTAAACTCATTGTCGATACTAATAACTTTGACGTCGATATCTGTATCCATTTGTTTAGCATAATATTGAAGAGCAATAATATTGCCAACATCACTATAGGTATTCAACAAGTCGCCATAAAGGTGGGCGAGGTGCAAGTGATATTTTGCCATCAGTCCATTCCTCCCTTAATATAGCCTTTATCTGCTAGTTGCTTACGTAATTGAAGAACCGCTGTATAGGTAGCGAGAATATAAACATGCTCAGTAGGCATTTCTTTAATTTTATCAATTACTTGTGTTAAGTCCGGCTCATGCCACATTTCGTTCACGCCAGCCATTGTTAACCGGGTTGTAATATCTTTATACCGTTCGCCACCAGTCATATATTGCGGAATTTGGTGACGAGTAAGCTTTTCAAAGTCACCGTCCCAGATCCAACTAGTATCAATACCATCAGCATAATTAGCGTTCAGTAAGAAGGCAAAACTAAATGGCTTTTCATCGGTTTCAATCATATCTAAGACTTGATTAAGGCCAACTGGGTTTTTAACAAGAATCAAAGTGACCTGCTTTCCATCGATATTAATCACTTCTTGTCGACCAAAGACTCGTTCATCTGATTCAAATGCATCCTTAATCTGTGACTGGCTTACTCCTAAGAAACGACCAAGCGAATAAGCGGCTAAAGCATTATAAATGTTGTATAGTCCGCCGATTCCAATTGTATATTCCTGTCCATCAATCTCAAAAGTTGAGTGTGTGGGGGTAAGTTTATTAATCTTTGTAACGGCATACGTTAATTTTGGACGATGGAAACCGCAGTGTGGACAGAAATAGTTACCTAGCCCGGCATAAGTACGCATCCGATATTTTAAGATATGCTGGCACTTGGGACATAGTAAGCCATCGGTGTTAGCAGGCGCGTTAAAAGGTTCTTTTTCCTCATGGTTGAAGCCATAATAGATAATTGGGTTAGGTAATTCTTTACTATTGAAGAGCTGCTCATCCCCATTAGCGATAATCGTTGCCTTTGGTGCTAATTTGACCCCCTGCAAAATCTTATTGTACGTGGTATAGATTTCACCGTACCGATCCATTTGATCACGGAAAATGTTGGTAAAGACAAACGCAATTGGCGTGATGTGTTTACATACTTTGACTACGTTTGCTTCATCAACTTCAAGAACAGCAAGTCCTTTTTTCTTTGGACGTGGTGCAGTAATAAAGGTTGTCACAATTCCTTGCTCCATGTTAGAACCGGTTGGGTTAGTGAGAACCTGGTCATATTTTTCACGGAGAACTCGTACGCTTAATGCGGTAGTTAAAGTTTTTCCATTAGTTCCTGTTACAATTACAAGGTCATACTTTTTGCTAAAGGCTTGCAGAATATTTGGGTCAAGCTTTAAAGTTAATTTTCCTGGGAGCGAGCTTCCGCCGTTCATAAACGTATGGAGGAACCAGTAGCTTGACCGTCCGGCAAATTCGGCAAATGAATTTCGAACTGTCATGAATAGATGTATTCCTTTCGTATCAATTGTAAATAATACAATATTGATGATTAAATTACCGTTTAATTCTAAACTTTACGATCACAAAAAGAAAGTTATTAAACTGAAATTATTATAAGATTAAAGTTATTCAATGTAAAAAACTCTTTCCTAATGTAGAAGTATTTAAATGATCCAAATTTTTGGATATAATGAAGGGTACTATGCAAACAAAAAGGAGCAATTGTAGTGGCACAACTATTCTTTAAATATGGCGCGATGAATTCTGGAAAATCAATCGATATTTTAAAAGTTGCTCATAACTATGAAGAGCAAGGGAAGCCCGTTGTCTTGATGACTAGCGGCGTTGATGACCGTTCAGGGCGCGGAATTATTGCCAGTCGGATTGGGTTAGAGCGTAAAGTGACGCCGATTATGGATGACACGAATATTTATGATTATGTCAACAAAATGGATCATAAGATATATTGTGTATTGATCGATGAAGCACAGTTTTTAAAGAAAGAGCACGTCCTACAATTAATCAAAATTGTTGATGACCTGAATATTCCGGTAATGGCTTTTGGATTAAAAAATGATTTTCGTAATGAATTATTTGAAGGTTCAAAATACTTACTGATTTATGCTGACAAGATTGAAGAGATGAAAACAATTTGCTGGTTCTGCCCTCATAAAGCAACGATGAATTTGCGAATTCATAATGGTAAGCCGGTATATGAGGGTGAGCAGGTCCAGATCGGGGGAAATGAGTCATATTACCCGGTGTGCCGGAAACACTATTTTCATCCCAAATTAAAATAATAGGAGGAATAATAAAGAATGGAAATGGAAGAAATTTTCGACAAGCTTCAAGCGGTTGCCGACCGTTACGATGAATTAAACGAGTTGATCAGTGATCCAGAAGTAATTGCCGATTCCCAGCGTTTTATGAAGCTTTCAAAGGAAGAAGGAAGCTTGCGTGAAACTGTTGAGAAATATAATCAATATAAAAAAGTTACGCAAACCATTAGTGATGATGAAGAATTATTACGCGAGACTAATGATGATGATTTAACCGCCTTAACTAAGGAGGAACTGGCAGAAGCGCGAGAAGAACAGGCACAACTAGAAAAAGATCTTGAGTTGCTTTTAATTCCTAAAGATCCAAATGATGATAAAAACATTATTATGGAAATTCGTGGAGCTGCTGGTGGGGATGAAGCGAGCCTATTTGCGGCTGACCTTTATAACATGTACCTTCACTATGCTGAAAAGCAGGGTTGGAAAGTAGAAGTTGTCGACCGTAATGAAACTGAGGTCGGTGGTTTTAAGGAAATTGCCCTGATGATTACTGGTGATAAAGTATATTCTAAGCTTAAGTTTGAAAACGGGGCACACCGGGTTCAACGGGTCCCTGTTACTGAATCAGCCGGCCGGGTTCACACGTCAACTGCAACCGTTGGGGTAATGCCAGAAGCTGAAGATGTGGACGTTGATATTGACCCTAAAGATATCCGTGTCGATGTTTACCGTTCAAGTGGTGCGGGTGGTCAGCACGTTAATAAGACATCGTCAGCGGTTCGGATGACACACTTGCCAACGGGGATTGTTGTAGCAATGCAAGATGAGCGTTCCCAACAACAAAACCGTGCTAAGGCAATGCGGATTTTAAAGTCACGGGTTTATGATTATTACCAGCAACAAGAACAGAGCGCCTATGATCAAAAACGGAAAGACGCAATTGGGACGGGTGACCGGTCAGAGCGGATTAGGACTTATAATTATCCGCAAAACCGGGTTACGGACCACCGAATTGGTTTAACCTTAAATAAGCTTGATAAGATCATGGCTGGTGATTTAGATGAAATCATTGAAGCTTTAATCGTTGCTGACCAAACGCAAAAATTGGAGCAGCTCCGGAATGAGTAGGTTCGTGCCAACTAATTACTTCATGGCTCAGCGATGGGCAAAAGAACAGCTACAAGGAACTGATATTGATCCAAGTGCACCGCAATTTTTACTTCAACAGCTACATGACTGGGATGCAACTCACTTACTATTACATAATCGTGATGAAATGCCGGTTGATGAAGTAAAATGGTGGGAGGACGCAATTACAAGGTTGCTTAAACATGAGCCTGCTCAATATATTGTTGGGCAGGCCCCATTTTATGGACGAACTTTTAAAATTAACAAAAATGTTTTAATTCCAGAAGCTGAGACGGCGGAACTGATTGATTGGGTACTACAGGAAATGCCAGCTAGCCCGCTAAAAGTTTTGGACTTAGGAACAGGCAGCGGGGTGATTGGCATTACTTTGGCGCTAGAACGTCCAAACTGGAAGGTAAGCTTAAGTGATATTTCGCCCGCTGCTCTTACCGTTGCTCAAGAAAATATGGCGCATTTTAACTTAGAATTACCATTGATTAAAAGTGACCTATTTGAAAATATCGGTCAACGATATGACTTAATTGTGACTAACCCTCCGTATATTGACCCAGATGATACTATGGCAATGGATCAGGCTGTCCTTGAAAATGAGCCTAAGCTGGCTTTGTTTGCTAGTGAGCACGGCTTAGGATTTTATCATCGCTTATTCAAGCAGGCAGGGCATTACCTAACATCGTCTGGTCAAATTTTTGGTGAAACTGGTTATGATCAAGAGGACTCAATTCAAAAATTACTACATCAAACCGATGAACACGCACAGATATGCCCACGATATGATGTGGCAGGAAAAATGAGGATGATACACGCATGGGATTTTTCAAACGCAGGAGGAAGATAGTAAGAATGGATACGAGAATTTTTCGACATGGTGAGATTGCCCAGGCAGCAGCTGCAATTAAACGTGGTGAATTAGTTGCATTTCCGACAGAAACTGTCTATGGGTTAGGGGCTGATGCAACAAACGAAGAGGCGGTTAAAAATGTTTACTTAGCAAAAGGACGGCCAAGTGATAATCCGTTAATTGTCCATGTTAATTCAATTTCAATGGTTGAAAAATATGCTGCAGAAATTCCTGATAATGCTCGAAAGCTAATGGCTGCATTTTGGCCAGGCTCTTTAACCATTATTTTAAAGATTAAAAAAGGTGTCCTTTCAAAAACGGTAACGGGTGGTTTAAAAACAGTTGCTTTCCGTTATCCAGATTGTCAGCCAACGCTTGACCTTATTGAAGAAGCGGGCGTCCCAATGGTTGGACCATCTGCTAATACTTCTGGAAAACCAAGCCCGACTACTGCTCAGCATGTCTACCATGACTTGCATGGCAAAATTGCGGGGATTCTTGACAACGGTCCGACACGAGTAGGGGTTGAATCGACCGTTCTTGACATGTCAACAGCCCATCCGGTAATTTTGCGTCCTGGTGCTGTTACTAAGAAAGATATTGAATCAGTAATCGGCTCAATTGATATTAATCATCATAAAGTCGGAAAAAATGAAGTTCCTAAGGCGCCGGGGATGAAATATAAGCATTATGCTCCTAAAGCTCAGGTGTATATTGTTGACGAGGGCACTGATTGGAACAAGGTCGTTGAATGGATTCGCCAACAGCCATTCGATGTCGGGATGATGGCAGAGGGCAAAATTCTCCAGCAAGAAGTATTACCAATGAATGCGATCCAATTCTCATTAGGTAAAAATGTTCAAGATGCCAGTGCCCGTTTATTTGATGGTTTACGGCAATTTGATGATCAGCCTAACGTTAAGGCAATTGTTACCCAAGCATTTCCAGCGTATGATTTAGGTGGTGCGTATATGAATCGGTTAAATAAGTCTGCTGGTGGTATGCACTTTGATAGTAATGCGGTAAAATAAAGACAGTTGAGTGGAAGAGAAACCACTGTCTAATTAAAAATCTCAATAAAATAATAAAGAGACTGAGTAGTTACCAGCCTCTTTATTTATAACCAGAGGAGATGTCGTGAATGAACTACGGTAAGAAGTCACCCCAGCTATGGGCAGCAATTAAAAACGAAGAACAGCGGCAACAAGATACGATTGAACTAATCGCATCAGAGAATATTGTTTCAGACGCTGTTCGCGAAGCACAAGGATCAGTTTTAACTAATAAGTATGCTGAAGGGTATCCTAATAAGCGTTATTACGGTGGTTGTGAATTTATCGATCAGGTTGAACAGTTAGCCATTGATTATGCTAAAAAGTTATTTGACGCGGCATATGTTAATGTTCAACCTCACTCTGGATCACAAGCTAATATGGCAGTGTATCAAGCACTGCTTAAGCCTGGCGATGTAATTCTAGGGATGGGAATGGATGCTGGTGGTCATTTGACCCACGGAGCAACTGTTAACTTTAGTGGAAAGTTATATAAAACGTATGGCTATGGCCTTAATTCAGCAACTGAAGAACTTGATTATGATGAGATCATGAATTTAGCTAAGAAAGTAAGACCCCAATTGATAGTAGCAGGAGCATCTGCATATAGCCGGATTATTGATTGGCAGGCATTCCGCAAGATTGCTGATGAGGTTGGAGCTTACTTAATGGTCGACATGGCCCATATTGCCGGCTTGGTTGCCACAGGGGCGCACCCAAGTCCAATTCCGGTTGCGGACGTTGTAACGACAACAACTCATAAAACATTACGCGGACCACGAGGAGGAATGATTTTATCTAAGTCGGTTGAGCTAGGCCGGAAGATCAATTCGGCGGTTTTCCCAGGTATTCAGGGTGGACCGTTAGAACATGTTATTGCAGGGAAAGCACAGGCATTTTATGAAGATTTGCAGCCCGAATATACTAAATATATTCAACAGGTAGTAAAAAACGCTGCTGCAATGGGCCAAGTATTTAAGGCAAGCGAACAGGTTCGCGTAGTTTCAGGAAAGACCGAGAATCATCTCCTTGTTTTGGACCTTACTAAAACCGGTTTGACAGGAAAAGATGCGCAAAATCTTCTTGACCGTATTCACATTACAACAAATAAAGAAGCGATCCCAAATGATCCCCGAAGCCCATTCATTACCAGTGGTTTACGAATCGGAACTCCAGCAATTACGAGTCGTGGTTTCAAGGAAGAAGATGCACAGCAAGTTGCTGAACTGATCATTACTGCCCTAACAAATCCAACTGATGAAGAAAAATTACAGCAGGTAGCGGAGCAGGTTCAAAAACTGACTGCTAAGTACCCAATCAACTAGGAAAATATGAATATAAAAAGTTGTTAGGATTCTTTGTCACACCTTGATTTTTTTGGTAGAATAGTGAAGAAATTTAAAGGAGTGTATTTAGCATGGGCAAATTTGAAGTTATTGATCATCCACTGATTCAACACAAGTTAACAATGATTCGGGATAAAAATGTAGGGACAAAGTTTTTCCGGGAAACTGTTAAAGAAATTTCAACTTTAATGGCTTATGAAGTTGCGCGTGACATGCCATTAAAGGATGTTGAGATTGAAACCCCGATTGCTAAGACGACTCAAAAAGAGCTTGCAGGGAAAAAAGTTGCTATTATTCCGATCTTACGTGCCGGATTAGGGATGGTCGATGGGATGACTGACCTTATTCCTGCAGCCAAAATTGGCTTTATTGGAATGTATCGGGATGAGGAAACATTGAAACCTCATGAATATTTTGTAAAGCTTCCAAATGATATTACAGAACGGCAATTATTTATTGTTGATCCGATGCTTGCTACGGGTGGTTCTGCAATGATGGCGATCGAAGCATTAAAGAAGCGCGGCTGCCAAGAACAAAATATGAAATTTGCATGTTTAGTTGCTGCCCCTGAGGGAGTTAAGGCTGTTCGTGAAGCTTATCCAGATGTTGATATTTATACTGCTGGATTAGATGACCACCTTAATAAAGATGGTTATATCGTACCAGGATTAGGTGATGCTGGTGACCGGCTTTTTGGTACTAAGTAAAATTTAAATATTTATCAGGTAACTGAGGAGATTGGGAAGCTTAATGTTTCGCCAATCTTTTTCTTTTAAATATGATTTTGCGTTGAAAAGGCTTTCGCTTATAATAGGTACTATATTAGAAAAGAGGGATTGATGAATGGTAACCCGAGTTAATGGGATTGCTGCAAGTGATGGGGTTGGGATTGCTCCGGCCTACTTGTTAACAAAACCTAATTTAAGTTTTGAAAAGTACCATGTTAGTGATGCGGGCAGTGAAAAGAAACGCTTGCATAATGCTTTTGACAAGATTGTTCGTAACTTGGAAACGACTAAAAAGAACCTAACTGGTAAACTTAGTGATGAAGATTTGGCAATATTTGATACCCATATTGCTATTCTTAATGATCCGGAAATGATCAAACAAGTAGAGAACCGGATAACTAATCAACGGTTAAATGCAGAGTCTGCTTTTGCTGAAGTAATAACAAAGGCGATCAAAACACTTCAGGCAATGACAGGAAATGAGTACATGCAGGAGCGGGCTGCTGACTTTCAGAACATTCAAGATCAGGTGCTTGCTGAATTAGAGGGGAAAGAACTGCCTAATTTACGAGCATTAGATCACCCAGTAATTGTGATTGCTCATTCGATCGGTCCTTCTGATACTTCCCAGATGGATGCTCGTTTTGTAAAGGGGATCATTACTGATCTTGGTGGCCGGACCAGTCATGCAGCAATTATGGCGCGCTCTTTGCAGATCCCTGCAATTGTTGGATGCAATGATATTACAAGAAAAGCGGCAAATGGTCAGAATGTAATTGTCGATGGGTTTGAAGGCAATGCAATTATTGAGCCGGCAACTACTGAAATTAGTCAATACCAAAAAATTGCCGATAAATTTATGAATGTTCGTCAACAATGGCAACAAATGGTAGATAAGCCATCAGTAACGGCCGATGGCTCTAAATATAAAATTGCTGCTAATATTGGTTCTTCTGTTGATATTTCTTCAGCAATGGAGAATGGTGCGGACGGTGTTGGCCTATTTCGTACTGAATTTCTTTACATGAAAAGTGATCATTTACCAACCGAAGATGAACAATTTAATGCTTATCGAAAAGCTGTTGAGCAGTTAAAAGGGAAACGATTAGTTGTTAGAACTTTGGATATTGGTGGTGATAAACCATTACGCTTTATGCCGTTACCAAAAGAAATGAATCCGTTTTTAGGGTATCGGGCAATTCGGATCGCTCTTGACCGACCGGAGATGTTTCGAACACAATTAAGAGCGCTTCTTCGTGCATCTGAATTCGGAAAGATCAGTATTATGTTTCCGATGATTACGACACTGGAAGAACTTCAAGCTGCCAAGAAAATTTACTACGAGGAACAGCAAAAGTTGGCGGTTGATCATCCTGAAATTGGAAAAGATATTCGATTGGGAATAATGATTGAAGTTCCATTAGCGGCTTTAAATGCTGAACGATTAGCTGCAGAAGTTGATTTCTTTAGTATTGGAACTAATGACTTAATTCAATACTGTTTTGCAGCAGACCGTGGTAATGATTCTGTCTCGTACCTTTACCAGCCTTTGAATCCAACTTTTCTTAAGCTGATAAAGCACATTATTGATTCTGGCCATGCTCACAATACAACGGTTGAAATGTGCGGTGAGATGGCTGGTGACCGGTATTCGCTGCCCTTATTGATCGGGATGGGTCTTGATGTTTACTCAATGAGTGCTAGTTCAATTTTACGAACAAGATCGATGATGCGACAGCTTGACCGAAAAAAGTGTCAGGAACTTTATCAAGAAGCGATTACTACCTGTGATTCAATGCCAGCAGTAAAAAATTTAGTTCAGCATTGGTTAGTAGAAAACTAAAAAAGGATTTAGGAAAAGTAAAGATTTTTCCTAAATCCTTTTCTTACAAATTGTTAATAGTAAAATAACAATAGTTTGCTGTTGTTAAGGAGATGTGGGTGTGGTTAAGCAATACTGGACGAGACGAAGAATATGGCTGCTTATTTCCCTGGTTATATTAGGACTAGCAGCAGTCTTATTTACTAGTCATAACGAACGTTTTTACCGGCAGCCCATTGCAAAGGTAATGAGTGAACGAACGGTCGGTAAGCGAAGGGTAAAAGATCAATTTGATAATGTCGATCATCAATATAGCCAGCAATTGCGGGTAAAACTGATGAACGGAAAGTACCGCAATCAAGAATTAACGGTGCAAAATACCTATAGTGATTCACAACCGATGGATCAGCATTATCGAGTGGGAAACGAAATTTTTTTAACCCAGGTTCGTAAACAAAATGGTAAGTTAACGGCGAATGTTGATGGTTATAAGCGTGATACAGTGATTGTCTTTTTACTATGGCTTGTGATTTTAATGCTTCTTTTGCTGATGGGCAGGCCGGGATTATTTGCGCTTTTGAGTGTCGTAATTAATGCGATTCTCTTTTTAATTGCCATTGAAATTGATTTGAGACAAAATGGGCAGCATATTATGATGCTTTTCAGTATTTTGGCTGTCATTTTTACCTTTATTAGCCTTTTATTAGTTCTTGGTTTTAGCAAACGAATGCTAGCTACTTTTGCGGCAACAGTTATGGGAACATTCATTGCATTAGGCGTTAGTATGCTGGTATTCGCATGGACTCATGAGCGGGGGGTCTATTATGAATCCATGGAGTATGTAACTCAGGTACCGCGGCCTTTGTTTTTAGCTGAGACGTTGTTGGGTTCATTAGGAGCGGTTATGGACGAATCAAGTGATATTATCGCAACGTTGTTTGAGTTGAAACAACTGAATCCTCAAGTAACTCGTAAGCAATTATTTATTTCCGGTCGTAATGTTGGAAAATCGATTATGGGACCGCTAATTAATGTCTTATTCTTAATTTTTATGGTCGAAACTTTTACTGGCAGTCTTTTATACATTAAAAACGGTAATTCGTGGGGGTACACTTATGCAATGAATATGAGTTTAGGAACGATTCAAAGTCTAATTAGCGGGATTGGGATTGTCCTCTCCGTTCCACTTGTAAGCTTATTTGGTGCGTTATTACTTGGGAAGAAGGTGCCAAAATGACGACAATTACTGGCTTAGGATTAGTTTTGCTTGTTTTAATGATTCTTGTTGGTGGAAAACAGGGGTGGACAGCATTTTTAAGTTTGTTGCTTAATTTTGGCTTTCTATATTTTGCAATTATTCTAGTAGCATTTCATGTTCCGCCATTATTTGTTACTACGACAATCGGAATTACCATTTTAGCAATTACAATTTTTATGGGTGAAGACGACCTACGAACGACGGTTACTGCGTTCTATTCGTCCTTAATCGTATTAAGCTTGATTTTGATTTTAATTTTTGTTGTTGAACACTGGGCAATGGTTCAAGGGTTTGGAACGGAAGATAGTGACGAATTGGAAGGAATGTCAATCTTAATTGGGATTAGTTACCTAAAAGTTTCGGTTACTACTACTATTTTGAGTTCATTGGGAGCAATTGCTGAAGCTGCTATGGCAATTTCATCCGGTTTAACTGAGATTCTTGAAAATCACCCTGATCGAACTGACCGGCAGTTGATTCATAGCGGGATGGCGATTGGTCAGCAAATTATTGGGACGACATTTAATACCCTCTTCTTTGGATTTTTTGGTGGCTTTTTAGCCTTATTTATTTGGTTCTTAGGGCTTCACTATTCGTTTGGAACAATTATGAATAACAAAATTTTTGTTGCTGAAATGATCGAAATTCTAATTGCCTTTATTGGCGTCCTAATTACTGTACCGATGACAGCTTGGGTAATGACTAAGCGAAGAAAATCAGTTGTTGACAATCAAACAAAAACAAAGTAATATACGAATAACTTATAAATAGACCTTTAATCGGAGTCCCGTGAGGCTTCAAAGGTGCGGATAAAATCTTACTGTCTCGATAGGGATATTCTAGGATAAAACGACTTTGGAGCTGGATTCCAAGGTCGTTTTTTCTTAGGAGGATATTATGGCACATCGTGATAATGTTGTGTTGGACGTTGATGAGCGACCAGCTCCCTGGCATTGGTTCGGGTTATCCTTGCAGCATATGTTTTCAATGTTTGGTTCAACCGTCTTAGTTCCAATTTTGGTCGGACTAAATCCAGGAATTGCCTTATTTAGTTCTGGTGTTGGTACTTTAATGTATTTATTGATTACCAAACATAAAATTCCCGCATATATGGGATCGAGTTTCTCGTTTATTGTACCAATGATGGCTTTGATGAAAACTACGGGATATCCGGGGATTGCGCAAGGAACAATTGCCGTGGGCTGCGTTTATTTAATTGTTTCCGTGATTGTAACATTATTAGGATCAAAGTGGATTGATCACGTACTGCCGCCAATCGTTGTCGGACCGATTGTTGTTGTAATTGGTCTTTCGCTTGCTGGAACTGCTGCTAAAGATGCAACGATTAATTCAGCAACTGGCCATTATGACCTGCGTTTCTTTGCGGTTGCAATGCTGACAATGGCGATAACCGTAATTTTTAATATGTACTTTAAGGGATTTCTTGGATTAATTCCAATTTTGATGGGGATTGTTGCAGGGTATATTATTGCTGTATTATTTGGAGTTGTCGATTTTGCCCCGGTAATGAAAGCACACTGGTTTAGCCTTCCTGATTTTCAAATTCCTTTTGTTGATTACCATCCGCAATTATATTGGGGTGCGATTTTAAGTATGGCGCCGATTGCATTTGTGACAATGACTGAGCACCTTGGTCATATTATGGTCCTAAATGAGCTTACAGAGCGAAACTATTTTAAAGATCCAGGATTAAATCATACTCTTGCAGGAGATGGAACGGCCTCCATTATTGCCGGATTTGTTGGTGGACCTCCTGTTACCAGTTATGGTGAGAATATTGGTGTAATGGCAATTACCCGTGTGCATTCTGTCTATGTTATCGCTGGAGCAGCAGCATTTGCCATTTTCTTTAGTTTTATTGGTAAGCTCAGTGCGTTAATTGAATCAATCCCCTCTCCAGTTATTGGCGGAATTTCTTTCTTATTGTTTGGGGTTATTGCATCAAGCGGTTTGCGAGTGATGATAGAGAATAAAATCGACTTTAATGAAAAGCGGAACTTGATGATCGCATCTGTAATTTTAGTGATCGGAATCGGTAATGCTTATCTTCAATTAGGCAAATATCAATTCTCTGGTTTAGCAGTTGCAGCAGTTTTAGGAATTTTAATGAACCTTATACTACCGCAAAAGGCAAAAAGCGAAGTGTAAATTTAGAGCAGGATGAGAAATCTCCCATCCTGTTTTTTCGTTTGATAATGCGACAGAGTAATTAAGTAGTTGCAGAAAAATAAAGATTAAAAGAAAAGTTTGCAAAAAATGTTGAAATCGGTTTCTTTGTAGGGTTATCAACCGATTAGTAGTGTTATCTACTACTAATATTTTTTTGAATTTTAATCAAATTAATGATATATTAACATTCGTAACTTGGGGTAGTTCGTTTTATTTGCAACGTTCGTCCAATTTACAAGCCAAATTATTGTTATAAGGAAAGAGGTGGAATATGAATGGGCGGTGATGCTTTAACTTTTAAGCTTTTCGGACTCACTTTCAATACAACGAATATTGTTTCTGGACTGATTATCTACGCAATCGTGTTCTTCACTCTTTACGGGATGTCACGAAAGATCCAGATGAAGCCGACTGGTGCGCAAAATGTCTTTGAATGGCTAGTTGACTTCACTAACGGAATTGTGCGGAGTCAGATGCCGGCATCAGAACAAGGACATTATAGTTTCTTTGCTTTTGTTTTGTTTGTCTTTATCTTCTTTGCAAACCAATTCGGTTTAATTTTCCAATTCCATTGGAATGGGGCTGAAGTACTTAGAAGTCCAACGGCAGATCCAGTTGTTACGTTAACACTTTCTCTAATGGTAATGGTATTAGCACATGCTGCTGGGGTAGCACATAATGGCCTTGGCGGGTATCTTAAAGGATACACCAAGCCATTTACATTAATGTTGCCTGTTAACATTATTGAGGACTTTGCTAACTTCTTAACTCTAGGTCTCCGTATCTTTGGTAACATTTTTGCCGGTGAACTTTTGATGAGTTTAATTGCCAACATGGCACTCTCACATGGAGCCTTAACCATTATTCCAGGATTACTTTTGGAACTTGCATGGCAAGGATTCTCCGTATTTATCGGTTCAATTCAGGCATATGTCTTTGTAACATTAACGACGGTTTATATTTCTCGGAAGATTTCCGAATAATAATCCCTAAGGAGGAATTTTAAAATGGCATTAGGAGCAATTGCTGCAGGACTCGCGGCTATGGGTGCCGCTATCGGTGGTGGTATTGGTGATGGTATCTTAATCGGACATACTGTTGACAGTATCGCACGTCAACCAGAATTACAAAGTAGATTACAAGCAACGATGTTTATTGGTGTTGGTTTGATTGAAGCCATGCCTATTATTGCCATCGTTATTGGCTTCCTTGTTATGAACAAGTAATTATTTTAAGTTTTTAATTTTAAGATAAGGAGGTGTCAATAGATGTTTGTAAACAGTGTGTTAGCTGAATCAAACAGTTTATACATTGGTGACTTAGTATTCTACATCGTTACTTTTATTATCTTGATGCTACTGGTTAAGCATTTTGCTTGGAAACCGGTAACTGATATGATGAAGAAGCGTGCGGATAAGATTGCTAATGACATCGATAATGCTGCCCGTTCACGTGAAAGTGCTGAAAAAATGGCTGCAAAGCGTCAAGCTGAGTTACAAAGCTCCCGGCAAGAGGCTGCTGATATCGTAAGCAACGCTAAAAAGTCTGGTGAGACTCAACGAGCACAGATTGTTGAAACGGCGCAAAAAGATGCACAAGCTCTCAAGCAACAAGCACAAAAAGATGCTGAACAGGCACGTCGCGATGCATTAAACAGTGCTAAGGATGACGTTGCAAACTTATCTATTGAGATTGCTTCCAAACTCATCCAAAAAGAACTAAAGGCAGACGATCAAAAAGAATTGATCGATTCCTATATTGAAGGGTTGGTAGAACATGAGTCTTGATAAGAAGACGGTTGCTGATCGCTATGCGAAGGCACTGTTTGAATTGGTCGATGCTGATAATGAACTCGATCAAACTTATCAAGAATTAATTGCTTTACGCCAAGTCTTTGAGGACAACGAGGGATTGGACACCGCACTTGCGGGAGTTCAACTGTCACTTGATGAAAAGAAATCATTGATTAAAGATTTACAGCAGGGTGCTTCAAAGTACGTTGCCAATTTAATTCAAATGGTTTTTGATTACGGCCGCATTGACTGCATGGTCGCAATTATTGATGAGTTTGAACGGCGGTATGACCGTAAGATGAAACGGATGCATGCTGACGTTATCACAGCGATCCAACTCGATAAACAACAAGAGGATCAACTTAAAGCTAATCTTGCAAAACGTTTTGGTGCTAATGAAGTTACCTTAACTAAACATGTTGATCCAGAAATTTTAGGTGGGGTTATTGTCCACGTTGATAATAAGACATTGGATGGTAGTCTCAGCTCAAAGATTAAGCAAATTCGTCGTTTACTAGTTAGATAAATATATCTTTTTTCAAAGAGGTGAGACCTTTATGAGCATTAAAACTGAGGAAATCAGTTCACTCATCAAAAAACAACTCGCCAACTACCAAGACAAAGTATCTGTCGAAGAAACGGGTACTGTTACCTATGTTGGTGATGGTGTTGCTCGTGCCGATGGCTTAGATAATGCTATGGCAGGTGAGTTGCTCGAATTTAGTAACGGGGTCTACGGAATGGCTCAAAACCTCGAAAGTAATGATGTGGGTATTGTTATTTTAGGGGATTACACAGGCATTCGTGAAGGAGACACCGTTAAGCGGACGGGTCGAATCATGGAAGTACCCGTTGGCGATGCATTATTGGGACGGGTTGTAGACTCACTAGGTCGTCCAATTGACGGTCTTGGTGAGATTAAGACAGATAAGACTCGCCCAATTGAACGTAAAGCTCCAGGTGTTATGGAGCGTAAGAGTGTTAGTGTACCACTTCAAACTGGTATTAAGGTTATTGATGCCTTAGTTCCAATTGGACGTGGTCAGCGTGAATTGATTATTGGTGACCGTAAAACAGGTAAAACTGCTATTGCATTGGACACCATTATTAACCAAAAGAACCAAGATGTAATTTGTATTTATGTTGCTATTGGTCAAAAGGAATCAACTGTTCGGGCTAGTGTTGAAACCCTTCGGAAATATGGGGCATTAGATTACACAATTGTTGTTTCAGCTAGTGCTTCTAACCCTGCACCTATGTTATACATTGCACCATATGCAGGGGCAGCGATGGGTGAAGAATTTATGTTCAATGGTAAAGATGTCCTAATTGTTTATGATGATTTATCAAAGCAAGCGGATGCTTACCGTGAACTTTCATTAATTCTTCGTCGTCCTCCTGGTCGTGAAGCTTACCCTGGTGATATCTTCTATACTCACTCACGGTTGCTAGAACGTGCTGCTCGTTTGTCTGATGATCTTGGCGGAGGTTCTATGACTGCTTTGCCAATTATTCAGACACAAGCTGGTGACGTTTCTGCATATATTCCAACTAATGTTATTTCTATCACTGATGGTCAGATCTTCTTGGATTCTGATGAATTCTATGCAGGTCAACGTCCAGCTATTGACGCTGGTACATCGGTTTCTCGTGTTGGTGGTGACGCTCAGGTTAAGGCAATGAAGAAGGTTGCTGGTACTTTACGTTTGGATATTGCTTCATATAACGAATTGGCATCATTTGCTCAATTCGGTTCTGACCTAGATGCAGCTACACAAGCTAAGTTGGCTCGTGGTCAACGGACTATGGAAGTCTTAAAGCAAGGCTTACATGATCCGCTACCAGTAGAAGAACAAGTTGTAACATTATTTGCTCTTTCACGTGGCTTTATCGATAAGGTCGAGATTGAAGATGTTCAACGTTATGAAAGTGAATTGGCTGCTTACATGCATGCTAACCACCAAGACCTCTACGACACCATCAAGAAGACTGGTAAATTACCAGAAGGCGACGACTTGCAAAATGCTGTTGCTAAGTTCTCTGAATCATTTCAAGGAACCAAAAAGCAAGCCGCTGAAGAAAAATAGTTAATGATGATTAGTCGAAAGGACGGTGAGATTTAGTGCCAGCTTCACTCGCTGCAGTTAAACATAAGATTGATTCCACAAAGAGTACGCGTCAAATTACTTCGGCGATGCAAATGGTTTCAACCGCAAAACTGAATCAAATTCAACACCATACTCAGACCTACGAAGTATATGCTGAGAAGGTTAAGCAAATGTTGTCTGATCTGGTTAAATCTCACAGCGCAACATCTGCAGCTTCGCAAGATGATGTTTACGCTGCACTGTTTAAAAAGCGCGCAGTTAAAAAAACTGGGGTGCTTGTGATTACGTCTGACCGGGGTTTGGTTGGTAGTTATAATAGTAATATTATCAAGCAAACGCTAGATATGATGGCTAAGCACAATCTTGATAAAGACAACACCGTTTTCTTGACGGTTGGTAAGACAGGAACAGAATTCTTTAAGAAGCGAGGAATGAATGTCGTTTACGAATATTCAGGAGTTAGCGATGTTCCGACATATCGTGAAGTTCATAGCATCGTAAAGACTGCTGTTCAAATGTACAGTGACCAAGTATTTGATGAAATGTATATGGCTTATAGCCACTATGTTAACCGTATTACATCAAAAGTTATTGTTCACGATGTACTTCCAATTACCGAAAAATCATTACTTGAAGATGATGAAACAATTGCAGAAGATAATACAGAATTAAGTAATTCTGATGTAAGTGCTGCTCATGTTTCATCCGAGTATGAATTTGAACCGTCAGATACGGAAATCATTTCTGCATTGGTTGCTCAATACGCAGAAAGCTTGATTTATGGAGCGATTCTTGATGCAAAGACATCAGAACACTCGTCAAGTGCTAATGCAATGCGCTCAGCAACGGATAATGCTGATGACATTATCTCGACTCTCGAATTGCAATATAACCGAGCACGGCAAGCAGCCATTACCACTGAAATTACTGAAATCACTGGTGGTATGACTGCCCAAGAATAATTTTCTAACGTAGGAGGAAACAACATGAGTTCTGGTAAAGTTTTACAAGTTATCGGACCAGTTGTTGATGTTGAATTTCCCTTAGACGAAAAACTTCCTGAAATTAATGACGCTTTGAAGATTAAGGAAAGCGATGGTAAGACTTTAACGACTGAAGTTGCCTTGGAATTAGGTGACGGCGTTGTTCGAACAATTGCCATGGACGGTACTGATGGTCTTCAACGGGGTATGGAAGTTGAAAATACTGGGGCATCAATTAGTGTACCAGTAGGTGATGATACTCTGGGACGAGTATTTAACGTCTTAGGTGAACCTGTTGACAACGGACCGAAATTTGGTCCTGATGCAAAGCGGATGCCTATTCACCGTGATGCACCAAAGTATGATGACTTAAACAACGCTACTGAAATTTTGGAAACTGGTATTAAGGTTATTGATTTGCTAGCTCCATATGTTCGTGGTGGTAAGATTGGTCTATTTGGTGGTGCCGGTGTTGGTAAGACCGTTTTGATTCAGGAATTGATTCACAATATTGCCCAAGGTCATAATGGTATTTCTGTCTTCACAGGTGTTGGTGAACGTACCCGTGAAGGTAACGATATGTACTATGAAATGAAGGCCTCTGGGGTTCTTGAAAAGACGGCCATGGTTTATGGTCAGATGAACGAACCACCTGGTGCCCGGATGCGGGTTGCCTTAACCGGTTTAACAATCGCGGAATACTTCCGTGATGTAAAAGGTCAAGATGTTCTTCTCTTTATTGATAACATCTTCCGGTTTACTCAAGCCGGTTCAGAAGTTTCTGCCCTTTTAGGCCGAATTCCTTCTGCCGTTGGTTACCAACCAACATTGGCTACTGAAATGGGTCAGCTACAAGAACGGATTACTTCAACTAAGAAGGGATCAATTACGTCTATCCAAGCCGTTTACGTTCCTGCCGATGATTATACCGACCCTGCACCAGCTACAACATTTGCCCACTTGGATGCAACTACTAACTTGGAGCGACGGTTAACTCAGATTGGTATTTACCCAGCTGTTGACCCATTAGCTTCGACTTCAACTGCTCTTACTCCAGAAATTGTTGGTAAAGAACACTATGAAGTTGCTACACAGGTTCAGCACGTTCTTCAACGATACCATGAACTTCAAGATATCATTTCTATTTTAGGTATGGATGAATTATCTGATGAAGAAAAGACTATTGTTGCTCGTGCACGGCGGATTCAAAACTTCCTCTCACAAAGCTTTAGTGTTGCTTCACAATTTACTGGTTTACCAGGCAAATATGTTCCATTAAAAGAAACAATCAAAGGCTTTAAGGAAATCCTTGCTGGTAAGTATGATGATCTTCCAGAAGAAGCTTTCCGTTTAGTTGGACCAATTGAAGACGTTGTTGAAAAGGCAAATAAAATGAAAGCTGATACTGACGAAGATAGCTCAGAAGACTAGGAGGGATAATTATGGCTGAAAATACTTTTAAGGTCACTATTATTACTCCAGATGGCACCGTCTATGATAATGAAAAGGTTACAATGCTCGTTATGAACACTGCAGGTGGACAAATGGGTATCATGGCTAACCACGTACCATTGATTGCTGCGCTAGAAATCAGTACAGTCCGAATTAAACATTCTGAAGGCACTGATGAAGTTGCTGCAGTTAATGGTGGGATCATTCAATTTGATGGTCATAATGCTATAATCGCAGCTGATAGTGCTGAAATGCCTGAAACAATTGACGTTGAGCGGGCACAGAAAGCTAAGGAGCGATCTGAGTCTGCAATTGCCGAAGCGAAGAAGAAGCATAATCAAAACGACTTATCACGTGCTGAGGTTCACCTTAAGCGTGCTATCAACCGTTTGAATGCTGCTTCCAAACAGCGCAATATTTAAGGTAGAATATTAATATAAAAAAGGGATTGTGGTTAACGCCATTATTCCTTTTTTATTTATCTGGAAATCTTATTTAATATAACATTAAGCTTTTTTATAAAATGCTAATTTGATCTTATGATATGATATGATTAAATTTAGTTTAAAAGAAGGTGATCGATTGCAAATTACAGGATTACGGGCCTTAATTGAAATAGTGGTCCAACTTGCCTTCGTTTGGTTAGCATTTGCGGCCATTCAAGGGATTCATTTTGAACATTTTTTTAACCGACCACCGCGAACATTACCTTTACTCATTGTTTTGATGGCCACTGGACTAGGATATTTATGTGCAACGTTTTTCTTAAATATCTTAAGTGCAATTGGTAATTTGACATATTTAATTCGATAGTTATTACTGGAGGAACTTATGGAAAAAATTATTGTCAAGGGCGGTCAGCGATTAGCCGGTCGAGTGAAAGTGGAAGGGGCTAAGAATGCTGTTTTACCGATTCAGGCAGCAGCAATTTTAGCTTCAAGCGGGAATGTACAATTAACAAACGTTCCAATCTTATCAGATGTAACAACGATGAATCAGTTGTTGCGCTTCTTAAATCTTAAAGTAGATTTTGACGAAAGAAATCATTCGCTTACACTCGATGCATCTAACCCTGTCTCTTCAGAAGCACCCTTGGAATATGTTACTCGGATGCGGGCTTCAATGGTTGTTCTTGGACCGCTCCTTGCCCGAACTGGACATGCGCAGATTGCATTGCCTGGAGGATGCGCGATTGGTTCGCGACCGATTGACCTGCATTTAAAAGGATTGCGTCAGCTTGGTGCAATCATTGAACAGCATGATGGATATTTAGAAGCACGTGCGGATCATTTAATCGGTGATCATGTCTACTTAGACTTCCCAAGTGTAGGAGCTACACAAAACATTATGATGGCAGCTACTCTTGCTCAAGGAATAACGACAATTGAAAATGCAGCCTGTGAGCCAGAAATTGTTGATTTGGCAAATATGCTAAATAAGATGGGAGCACGGGTTCATGGTGCCGGAACCGAGATTATCCGTATTCAAGGAGTAAACTTCCTTCATGGATGTGAACATTATGTAATACCGGATAGAATTGAAGCTGGTACATTTATGATTGCAGCCGCGATTACAAATGGTGATGTTGTTGTTGAAGGAGCCATCGCTAAGCATAATTCTTCATTAATAGCTAAGCTGGAAGAAATGGGCGTAACAGTTGTTGTTCAAGAAGACGGGATTCGTGTTTTAGGGACTTCAGTTTTAATCCCCACTAATATCAAGACGCTTCCTTATCCTGGCTTTCCTACTGACCTCCAGCCACAGATGTCAGTTTTACAATTGTTAGCTAATGGAACGAGTATGCTCGATGAGACCATTTTCGAGAAAAGATTTATGCATCTTGAAGAATTAAGACGAATGAATGCCGATTTTCAAATTAATGGTCCGGTTGCCGTTCTCAATGGTCCAACACATTTTAGCGGGGCGGAGGTTGCTGCCTCTGACTTGCGTGCCGGAGCTGCTTTGGTTTTAGCCGGCCTAGTAGCTGATGGAATAACACAAGTCCGTAACCTGAAATATATTGACCGCGGTTACTATCATTTTCACCAAAAATTACAACAATTAGGTGCGAAGATCGACCGGGTTGATTTTGAAGATAAAATTAAATTAGATGTAAAACCATCAAAAAATAAAACTAACCAGGACTAGGGGAAATGCTTGAAGTCGCAAGCCACTCCTGTATTGACCCCTATTTTGTGGTATAATTACGAACGATATTAACGAGTTTAGTGTTAACACTTTACTAGCTAAAAGGAGAATAAATTAATGGCAAAGGATATTGGAATTGATTTAGGAACTGCCAATGTTTTGATTTATGTTCAAGGTAAAGGCATTGTTCTAAATGAACCGTCAGTTGTTGCGGTTGATACAAAGACCAATAAAGTATTGGCTGTTGGTTCGGAAGCTTACCGAATGGTTGGCCGGACCCCTAGCAATATTCGGGCTATTCGTCCATTAAAGGATGGAGTTATTTCCGATTTTGATGTGACCCAGGAAATGCTCTCATACTTTATTGGTAAACTGAGTGTTAAAGGGTTTATGTCAAAGCCAAATATTATGATCTGTGCCCCAACTAACATTACGGAGATTGAACGAAAGGCTATCATTCAGGCAGCTGAGCAGTCAGGTGGCGGAAAGGTTTATCTTGAATATGAACCTAAAGTTGCTGCAATCGGGGCTGGCCTTGATATCTTTAAACCTCGTGGAAACATGGTTATTGATATGGGTGGTGGAACTAGTGATATTGCCATCCTTTCATTAGGAGATATTGTTTCTAGTCAATCGATTCGGATGGCTGGTGACAAGATGAATAGCGATATTGCTTCTTACATTAAAAATAAGCATGGGTTAGTCATTGGTGAGCATACTGCTGAAAAGATTAAGATGGATTTAGGAACAGCTCTTCGTGTGGATGATCCAGAGACAATGGATGTTCGTGGACGGGATGTTGCTACTGGTATGCCAAAGCAAATCACTGTTAATGAAAATGAGATTGAAGAAGCATTGCATGATACACTTGAGCAAATTGTATCAGCAGCGATCAGTGTGTTGGAAACTATTCCACCAGAATTAGCTAGTGATATTATTGACCGAGGAATTATGTTAACTGGTGGGACCTCATTATTAAAGGGAATTGATCAGTTATTTAGTGCTCGGCTAAAGGTACCAGTTGTTGTTTCTCAGGACCCATTAGATAACGTTGCTAAGGGTGCTGGTGAGATGTTGGAACGGATGCAAAAAACTGAGCGAAAGAAGTAATAAAAAATGGTCGGGATGTTATGTCGGTTTATTCGTTGGTATCAGCGTACAATTTCGGCACGTCGCCAATTTCGAGTATGTCGGTTTATGCCGTCATGTTCACAATATATGCTTGAAGCTCTCCAACGATTTGGCCTAAAAGGGTTATTACTTGGATGCTGGCGTATTCTTCGGTGCCAGCCTTTTTGCCGTGGCGGATATGATCCTGTCCCAAATCATTTTACTTTTCGTCGTCAGTAGCAATAATAGTTATTAAGGGTGAAAAAGTGTCAAAGAAAGATAAAAAAATAGAAGTCAGCGTTAAAGATATTGAACGTCGTAACCAACCAGTTCAGCAAATATTTATTGGTGACCGGTTGATTGGTGAAGTTGTAACCGATAATGAACGTTTCAAAGCAATGCTGATAAATGACCAGAGCGAATTTTATGTTCGTTCTCAAGAAGAAGGTTTAGAAATAATCCTTCAACAATACCATCTTCACCAGCATTAGTTTGGTGAACCATCCTCTTTAATTAATATTTTGTAAAGGAGTTTGGTAATGCAACGTTCACAAAATGATGTAGAGAGTCGAATTGATTGGGGAATTATATTCTGTGTTCTCTTACTAGCCTTAATTGGTCTTGCTTCAATATATGTGGCTGCGGTTCATGACCGTCAGCAAACTAGTGTTGCTCGACAGGTTATTACTCAATTAGTTTGGTATGCGGTTGGAACCATTTTAATTATTGTTATTATGCAGTTTGATGCTGAGCAATTATGGAAATTAGCGCCGATTGTATATTGGCTAAGTGTGTTCCTAATGTTTGCCATACTGGTCTTTTATAGTCGGGCTTATTACGCAAGTACAGGGGCTAAAAGCTGGTTTGCGATTGGACCGTTCACATTTCAACCGTCAGAAATAATGAAACCTGCGTATATTTTGATGATGGGGCGGGTTATTACGACTCATAATAATCGTTATAGCGTTCATACGGTTGATTCCGACTGGCGTTTAATCGGGACCATGTTTTTATGGTTATTGCCAATCTTGATTTCCCTTAAGTTTCAAAATGACTTTGGGACGGGGTTAGTATTCTTCGCTATTTTCTGCGGAATGGTATTAGTTTCAGGAGTGACTTGGCGAATTTTGGCTCCCGCTGCAACAGTCTTAGTGGTTGTGGGGGGATCTGCTTTAGCAATGGTGACAAGTTCCGTTGGTCGTCAAATTCTTGAGCACGTTGGCTTTCAGGCTTACCAGTTTGACCGTGTTGATACCTGGCTCCATCCTGAACAAGATACTACTAATCAGGGGTATCAGTTATGGCAAAGTATTAAGGCTGTAGGTTCAGGTGGAATTACTGGAACTGGATTCAATAATTCTAAAGTGTATGTTCCAGTTCGTGAATCAGATATGATTTTTTCTGTTATCGGTGAAAATTTTGGGTTCATCGGTGGAGTTTTATTAATTCTTATCTACTTGTTACTAATTTATTTAATGATTCGGGTAACATTTGATACCAAGAACGAATTTTATGCTTATATTTCAACCGGGGTTATCATGATGATTCTATTCCACGTGTTTGAAAATATCGGGATGAATATTGGACTCTTACCATTAACCGGGATTCCGCTACCATTTATTAGTGCAGGGGGATCTTCATTAATCGGTAACTTGATTGGGATTGGGATGGTAATGTCGATGCGTTACCACCACCATTCGTATATGTTTAGTAGTAATCGTGAATTTAGATAGCGAGGTCATAAAATGTCAAAGAGTTATTTTTGGGTAAAAGAACAAGCTGATGGTACTAAGCGGATCGGGTTAAATGATGCTGGCCGTGATGAACTAGGCGAAGTAAGTTTTATTGATGTACCAGCAGTAGGAACGACTCTTAAGCAAGCTGATAAGTTTATTGCAGTTGAAGCAGAAAAAGCAGTTACTGATGTTGATAGTCCTGTTGATGGCAAGATTACTAAGATAAATGAAGCGGTTGTTGATGATCCAGCAGCCTTAAACTCAAAAGATGAAAATAAGAACTGGATTGTTGAAGTTAAGTAATTGAATAGTTCAAAAGACTGAGAAAAAATAATTTTCCCAGTTTTTTTATTTTGACTTAATTGTAGCGGACAAGTGAAGTTCATGGTATACTTAAAGTTCTAGGAAAACGGTTAAGATAAAAATATTTAAGGTGGTATTTATAATGACCAAAAAACTACATATCGCTTTATTGTTTGGAGGAAATTCCTCAGAGCACGATGTATCGAAGCGGTCGGCGCACAATATTTATGATGCCTTGGATAAAGATAAATATGATGTAAGCCTCTTTATGTTCACTAAAGACGGAATTTTACTTAATAATGAGGACTCACAAAAAATCTTTGATGGTCAACCTGAAGACCAGGTAGTAAAAGAAGCTTATCAAAAGATGGATTTATCTAGTCCTTTAGCACCAATTATGGCGTTAAACGAGCAAGAAGAGATTGACTTCTTCTTCCCGGTTATTCATGGAAACTTAGGGGAAGACGGAACAATTCAAGGCCTCTTTAAGTTATTAAATAAGCCTTACGTTGGTTCTAATATTTCAGCAAGCGCAATGGCTTTTGATAAGGACCTTACTAAAAAGATTATTACCCAAGCCGGGATTCGCAATACTCCTTATGTTTTAGTTACTCCAGAAAATCGAGCAGATTACTCATGGGGTCGGATTGAAGAGCAGCTTGGTAATCTTACTTTTATTAAACCTGCAAAACAAGGTTCATCGGTTGGTATCCACCGGGTTACTAATGCTGAGGAATATGAAGCGGCACTTAATGATGCATTCAAATATGACTATAAGGTGTTAGTAGAACAAGGAATTGACCGTCCACAGGAAGTTGAAATTTCAATTTTAGGTAATGAACATCCAATTGCTTCAAAATTAGGAGCGGTACGGGTTCCTGAAGATGACTTATTCTACGATTACGAAAATAAATTCGTTGATGCTAGTGGGGTCGTTTTTGAATTACCAGTTAAGTTGCCACAATACTTAGTTGATGAAATTACTGATATGGCCCTAAAAGCATATAAGGCATTGGGGATGAAAGGATTGGCTCGCATCGACTTCTTAGTTGATAGCAATAATGTGCCATACTTGGGTGAACCAAACACATTACCTGGATTTACTAATATCAGTCTATATCCTCAAATGTGGGAAGTTTCAGGGATTTCATACTCAGAACTAATTGATCGGTTAATTCAGTTAGGGCTAGAGGAATTTAAGCGTAATAGCAAGATTAAATATGACTTCCGTAAACTTGGCACAGAACGTGTTGGGCAAAAGAAATATAATAATTAGTAAAGATACCGATAGAGGTTCAGAGTTCAATTTATCGAGCTTTGAACCTCTATTATGTACAATTCACAATCAATATATTTAGAATAAGCAAAAGTCTGATATATTAGTATTGAAGTGCAACGTTTTTATAATATAATATAGGTACATAACAATGTGAACGTCAATTATGCCAGTATTGACGCTGTTTATAGCGATTGAGATCACACGGGGGTGACTTTAGTTAGCGATTTTATGTAGTTATTTTTTATAATATTATTAAGGACAAGCATTTAATTAGTATTAATTTATTTAGTGTTTTATAATAATGTGACTATTAATAAGTTAATGATTGCTAAGTCCTTAATAGTGGTATAATACGATTGGCAATAGTCCGTTTTATAAAGGATTTTTATATTCAACAATTATGATTAAGGAAAGTAAACAATGAAACTCCGAGGAGACGTATTAAAACAAATTCGTCGCAAGCGTGGATTGTCCCAGACAGCCCTAGCTGAAGGGATTTGTACCCAGGCGACGATTAGCCTAATGGAAAAACAAAATCGCTTACCCAAAATGGATATTTTAACGGCAATATGTGAACGCTTAAATATTTCTTCTGATCGAATTGTCGAAAATGAAGTTAGTGGAATCAATGAAACATTTAACCAAATTGTTGATAGTTTAATTTCACGTAATTTTGAAGATGCTTCAACTCTTTTAAAAAAGGTTCATGTTAAAAATCTAGAAAGTGATTTTGATAAGCAACGTTACTACTACCTTGTTGGGATGGTTCAGGTAGAAAGTGATCAGCTTGATGAAGCTATTTTTAATTTTGAATTGGTATTGACACAGTTTACTACTACTAGTGCTAATATCTACTTAGCAATGACAACTGCCGGGATGGCATTAGCATATTTAAAGCGGGGAGATAAAGAACGAGCTGCACGTTTAACTAATCGTTCAGTAAAATTAATTGATAATAAGAAGCTAATTGGTAGTCTTCATCAATGGGCTTCAATTGATTGTCAAATTTCAGAATTATACCTTCAACTTGATGATCCTGATAACGCTATTGATGTTGCGAATAAAGGGATTGAGCTGTGCCGTGAACATGATTCTTTATTCTTGTTGGATGAGCTTTACCTATGCATAGGTCGGAGTTATCTTTTAAAAGACGAACCAGAAAAGGCTAAAGAATCATTAGAGATTGCCAAAAGCCTTAGTATTGCTCGTCATGGCTCTGTAACTGAGAATACAATTTTATTAGAATTAAAGAATTTAGAAGTTTAAAAAGAGGCAGTATTTAGGAAATGAATTTTTCTTAAATACTGCTTTTTTATTAGCTTTGTAGTTTGATAGAAGCTATTTAATATTAAGCTTACGAAATTTTCCAGGGGAGATTCCGACAGTTTCTGTAAAGGCACGGATAAAACTGCTGTAATTTTTATAACCACACATTTGAGCAGTTTTACTGAGTGTTTCGCCTTCTGCTAGTAAGCGGCGAGCTTTTTCTAACCGACTTTGTTTAATGTATACATGAATAGAAAGGCCGATTTCTTTACGGAAATAGCGATTGAGATAATCGGGATTTAAGAAAAAGTAATTAGCTAGATGGTTAAGCGAAAGATCGTGATCGAGGTTAGTATCAATATAGTCTAAAAGTTGTTGAAGTTTGGTTGGCTGAGGATTAATTTCCTCGGCTTTTTTTCTATGCACAGCTTTATTTGCGATTAACAATAATTCTGCCTGAAGGATATTCAAATTGATATCAACGCCAAATCCATTTTTTCCAAGCATCATTATTACTTGATGACAAAGATTGACAAAGTGATTTGCTGTTGTCTGATCTAGATGTACAACATTGATATCCCACTTTAAGGGAAGTTTTGTAAAACACTGCATTAAGTTTGTATCGGCAGTAGAAAGTTCCTTGATTTTTGTAGTTTGAATATTAATAAAAATTCGTTCATATTTTGTCGCTGTTAATGTGTAAGCACGATGCCAAGTACCGGCAGGAATAATGATTAAGTCAAAAGGATGCGGTTTAAAAACAATTTTCTTAGAAAAGAATTGAACATTGCCGCTCAGAAATAGAAGTAATTCAACATGGTTAATATGATGATGGAATGGACTTGCATGGTGCTTATCTAGGTGATGAAAACATACTATCTGTTGATTAATTGTTCCATCTAGCGGGAAATCATCATAATGTTTCAATTTAAAGGTCTCCTTTTGCAATAAATGAGTCTTATTTAGCAAAGATTATATCTTATTAAGCGCTTACAATCAATGGTGTAAAGTTAATTAAGCAGTAAAGGGGGATAAAGATGACGACAGCAGGATTTGAAATTTCAAGGAATACGCAGGTAACGATATCAGATGTTACAAATCCAATTTTAAAAAATGCTCAAGCTATTCTTCAACGGGATATTAGCAAAACAACATTTGCTGGCAAAGAGCAAAATGAGATTTGTTTGGTACTTGATCATGACACAGCGTCGCAGTCAGAAAGATATTACTTTAATTTAAAAGAGAGGAAGGTGACTATTAAGTCAACAAGTTCTATTGGCGTGATGTATGGGGTCTTAGCAGTCTCTCGTTCGGTTCTTGGAATTGATGACTTTTGGTACTGGATGGATACGCCGGTTGACCGGAAAGAGAGTATTTTATGGACTAATTTTAATTTGAATTTGCCAAAATATAAAACTAAGTACCGTGGATGGTTTATTAATGATGAATTGCTTTTGATGAAGTGGGAGGATCATGATTCTAACTCATATGTATGGCAACGTGCCTTTGAAACTGCTTTAAGGGTTGGGTGCAATGTAATTATTCCTGGAACGGACCTGACCTCTCATAAGAATCGTCAAACTGCTAGTGAGTATGGATTGATTATTGCTCAACATCACGCGGAACCACTTGGAGCAGCAATGTTTGCTCGAAAGTATCCTAACCTGACGGCCTCATATATTAAGTATCCTAACTTATTCCGCCAATTATGGAAGGATGCTATTTTAGCACAGCAAGGACTAAAAGTTGTCTATAGCCTGGGCTTTCGTGGTCAAGGTGATAAGCCTTTTTGGGAGGATGATGATAGTCGGGAATGGACGAAAAAAGCTATTTCCCGGGTAATAAATCAGATTATTAAAGAACAATATGAAATGGTAAAGAAGTATGATCCAGATGCTCCGATGGCAATTAATATCTATGGAGAATTGACAGGACTTTACCGTGACGGACTTCTTGAATTACCAGATGATGTTATTGAAATATGGGCAGATAGTGGGTATGGGAAGATGGTTTCTCGTCGACAAGGAATTGATAACCCCCGAGTACCAATTCTTAATGTTCCCAATCCGCACCACCGCCAACGGGGATTATATTGTCATGCTGGTTTTCACGATTTACAAGCATCAAACTTTTTAGGTTTAATGTCGAATAGTCCGGCTTTTGTATCGAGTGAACTATGTAAAGCACGGCAAAATAACATGGATACAATTGAACTAGTAAATACAGGAAATATTAAACCTCATATTCTTCATCTTCGCGAATATGCAAAATCATGGCGTGAAGATTATCAAGAGCGGAGTTTAACCGAAATCCTTAGTGAGTATGTTGAAACTTATTATAGTGAGTCGAGGGGTAGGCTAGTTCAATATTACAAGCAATATTGGGAGAATGTCGTTCAGTATGGAGAGTATGAGGATGAAACAGCTGGTGATGAGTTTGCTCCATTTCTTATTCGCCGAATTATTCAAGCATGGGTTACGCCAAATGGAAAATTAACTGACGCTGGTTGGCTAGTTAATGAAGGATCGCTTAGTGCTGATTTAAAGAAGATTAAAGCAATGGTTGAACCATCATTACCAGGATGGGCAGCACTTATTCGTAATTTAGAAATACTATTGTTGGAAATGAAGGATCAGCATAATCGTAATGTTCTTTATGGTGATTTATATATGAGTGCCATTAACCAATCGGCTGGTTTACATGCACTGGTAAATTTAATTAAGGCATATGAGACTACTCAGGAAGCTCATGAAAAAGATGACTTAATTTATGCATTTTTACAAGCTGATAATGCAGTTCGAATGATGAATAAGATTTTGGTAGTAATTAAAAATAATCCATCACCAAAATGGCGTGATTTTTATGAAAATGATGCGGACAATGATGTGCCGTTAACTGTCAAAAAATTAAAGTTTTTACGTCAATATTTACGTAACCTTGGTGATACCGCTGATGAAGATGACTGGGAACGACGGTTTGTAAAGTTACCAGGTGATGCGCGGGTAATGACTTTGTGGACAACGCATCGCGAAATGTCAGATGCCAAATTAGCAGATAAACTACGCGAAATTTTAATTGATAAGCTTTAATAGTAAAGGAGAAATATTATGAATAATGATCATAGTTCTCAATCAGTTATTCATGATGGTTGGGATGAATATAAGAACCGTAAAATCTATCAGAAACGTGGCAAAATTGGAATTTGGCGATCAATTGGGTTTGGAACGTTTTCATTTTTCAGCATCTCAATGCAAGGGTTAGTTGGTGCCTGGTTGCTATTCTTCTATACGACTTTCTGTGGACTATCGGCTGGACAAGGGGCAACGATTTTCCTAATCGGACGAGTTGCCGATGCAATTGCTTCACTATTTATGGGAAACATTTCCGATAATATTTATAAGTATAAGCTTGGCCGTAAGTATGGTCGTCGTCATATCTTTATTCTTGCGGCTATTCCGTCAGTACTAATTCCGATTACCTTATGGGTTGCTGGAATGTCATATTGGTATTATTTAATTACATACTTAGTTACCACGATTTTAATGTCGGTTCTACAAATTCCATGGGAAACATTACCAAATGAAATGACTAAGGATTTTAATGAACGGACATACTTATCAACTACGCGGATGGTAATTGCTGGCCTTGGCGGAATGTTAACCCAATTTATCCCAGCATTACTCTTTAAATTTTACCCTAAGACTTCACCAAAACCGTATTTCTTAATGCAGGTTATCTTTTCTGTTGTAACAGTTTTCTTAATTTGGATCTGTTACAAGACTACTTGGGAACATTTTGTTACTAAAGCGGAGGCTAAGCGTCTTGATGAAGAAGCCAAGGCTGAAAACGGTAATGGCAATGGGATTAAAGCAGAGATCAAAAACTATTTCTCAACCTTTAAGATTAAGACGTTTCGAATTCATATGGGAATTTATCTTAGTTCATACTTTGCTTCAATTCTGTTTAGTACTGTTTTCGTTTACTACATTGTTTATGTACTTGGCAAGTCAACTAGTACTTCTGGATTCTTACAATCATTAAGTATCGTTTCAATTCCAGTTACAATAATTGCTGGGATTGTTATTACCAAAGTTAGTTATCGTGCAATGGATCTCTTTGGTTATTCATTAATTTTAATTAGTGCAATTATGTGGGGATTAATTGCGATGTTCAGACCAGAACACATAATGGTATATCTTACAATTGGGATGGTCCTTTATGAAATTGGCCTATATATCCTTTATTTCACACCATGGAACGCGTTTCCGTTTATTCCCGATTTAGATACCTTAGTTACTGGGAAAAACCGATCTGGATTATTTGCGTCTGTGATGGTCTTTATTAATCAGATTAGTCAAGGTCTAGCTGGCGTAGTTGCTGGATACTTATTAGATTTTGCTGGCTTTAAGCAATCAGCAACCGGTGCCTTAGCACAACCACACAGCGCAATTTTAATGATTACCTTAATCATGTCGGTCGGTGTTGGTGGCATGATCCTCTTAGCAATGTTTTTTGCTAGCCGTTTTCACTTGAGTAAGAAGAATTTTAAGGTACTCTCAACTGAATTAGTGCGGCTCCAAAAGGGTGGCAGTATGAAAGATGTTGATTTGCATACGAAAGCGGTTTGTGAGGATTTAACAGGTGTAAAGTACGACTCAATTACTTACTGGAAGAAAAATGATTAATAATGGATGAAAGAGAAGCTGACAATTGAAAGGGGGGATAAATTAGATAGTTAAGCCATTATAATTCAACATTCTCATTCCACAACTAAAATATCATTCAAAAATGACTGGCTCAGCGGGAGAGTCAGTCATTTTTATATCCGACAATTCATCCGTACAAATTTAACAAATTCATAAATTATTTTAGATAGTCTTCAAATAATATCGATGATTTTTACATTAATTAATATACATAATAAAGGATATTAGTATAGAAAGCCTTTAATTAACCAAAAAATAAATTATTTATTTCACATGCATAAACTGATTCAACTATAAGATAGACAAAGATTTGTTGAATGTATAAAATTGCTTTTCACAATTGGTCAGCATTAATTTAAATAATTACTCTTGATTTATACGTACAAATACTTTATAGTTATAGTTGTTCAATGAAAGCGCGTTCATGTTCATGGAATAATCTATCACTTTTAGTTTTTAAGGAGGATGAATGTGATGGCAAAAGCCGAAAAGAAAATATCAAGTGCATTTATCTACTTCTTCGGATCATTTGGAGGAATCCTATTTGGTTACGATATCGGTGTTATGACCGGAGCCTTGCCATTTTTGCAAGCCGACTGGCACCTTGAAAATGCAGCTTCGTTAGTTGGTTGGATTACCTCCGCGGTTATGTTCGGGGCAATCTTTGGTGGAGCATTAGCTGGTCAGCTTTCTGATAAGTTTGGCCGCCGGAAAATGATTTTAATGTCTGCAATCGTCTTTATGGTCTTCTCTGTTTTATCTGGTGTTTCACCGGATATGGGCGAGACTAGTGCTTACTACTTAATTATCGTGCGGATGCTCTTAGGTTTGGCGGTTGGGGCTGCTTCAGCATTAGTTCCTGCTTATATGTCTGAAATGGCGCCGGCCAGTGCGCGGGGACGATTATCCGGATTGAACCAGACAATGATTGTTTCCGGAATGTTGCTTTCATACGTGGTTGACTTCTTATTAAAAGATCTTCCTGGTGAATGGGCATGGCGTTTGATGTTAGGATTAGCTGCCGTTCCTGCTTTGATCTTATTCCTCGGTGTTCTTCGTTTACCTGAATCACCGCGGTTCCTATTACGTAAGGGAGACGAAGCACAAGCACGACGGGTCCTAACTTATATTCGTAAAAATCCAGCAGAAATCGATCAAGAACTAGCAAGTATTAAAGAAACTGCTAAAGAAGAACGTCAGGCAAATTCAAAGACAAGCTGGTCAACACTATTTAGCAGCAAGTATCGTTACCTTGTTATTGCGGGGGTTGGGGTAGCCGCCTTCCAACAATTCCAAGGTGCTAATGCAATCTTCTACTACATCCCATTAATTGTTCAAAAGGCAACTGGTCAAGCAGCTTCTTCAAACCTAATGTGGCCAATTGTACAAGGGGTTATCTTAGTTATCGGTTCCCTAGTTTACATGTGGATTGCTGATAAATTTAACCGTCGGACATTGTTGATGGTTGGTGGTGCTGTTATGGGACTTTCCTTTATCTTGCCAGCAATTATTAACTGGATGATGCCAAACATGAATCCAATGACAATTGTTGTGTTCTTATGTATCTATGTTGCTTTCTATTCTTTCACTTGGGCTCCATTAACGTGGGTACTTGTTGGAGAAATCTTCCCGCTCGCTATTCGGGGTCGGGCATCTGGATTAGCTTCTTCATTTAACTGGATTGGGTCATGGTTAGTTGGTCTGATCTTCCCAATCATGACTGCAAGTATGCCTCAAGAAGCTGTCTTTGCGATCTTCGGTGTTATCTGTATCTTAGGAGTTATCTTTGTTAAGACCTGTGTTCCTGAAACTCGTGGTCATACGCTCGAAGAAATTGAAGAACAAGGAACCAATCGTGGCCGAGTAAAAGCAGGCAATCCTGAAAATTAGGAGGAATATTCAATGAATTTACGTGAAACAGCGACCCAAATTAAAAATGGTCAGACTTCACTTGGAATTGAATTAGGGTCAACGCGAATCAAAGCCGTTTTAATTAATACCGATTTTGAAACGATTTCATCAGGTAGCTATACTTGGGAAAATCAATTTAATGATGGAATTTGGACTTACCCCCTTGATCAAGTATGGGAAGGAATTCAATCGGCATACTCCCAAATTAAAGCTGATGTTCAAAGTAAATATCATACTAGCTTGACAAATATTAGTTCTATTGGTGTCAGTGCTATGATGCATGGTTATCTACCTTTTGATAAGGAAAATCAACTACTAGTACCTTTTAGAACCTGGCGGAATAATATTACCGAAGAATCTGCTGACAAATTGACAGAGTTATTTAACTTTAATATTCCGCAGCGGTGGAGCATTGCGCACCTTTACCAGGCAATTCTTAATCAGGAACCGCATGTTAAAGATGTTGATTTCATTACAACCCTAGCTGGATATGTTCATTGGAAGCTTTCTGGTGAAAAGGTTCTTGGAATCGGTGATGCATCTGGAGTCTTTCCAATCGATGATCAAATATTAACTTATCGCCAAGACCTTATCGAGAAATTTAATGAATTACCAGAAGTACAACAATATTCATGGCAGCTAAAGGATATCCTGCCATCAGTAGAAATTGCTGGTCATAATGCTGGGAAATTGACGGCTGACGGAGCTAAATTACTAGATCTTAGCGGCACCTTAACTGCAGGCAGTTTAATGGCTCCTCCAGAAGGGGATGCCGGCACCGGAATGGTTGGAACAAATAGTGTTCGGAAACGAACCGGTAATATTTCCGTTGGTACCTCAGCATTTTCAATGAATGTTTTAGATGCGCCATTGAAGAAGCTCCATCGTGATATTGATATTGTTACGACGCCAACCGGTGACCCAGTCGCAATGGTTCATATCAATAATTGTTCATCTGACATTAATGCATGGGTTGGATTATTTAGAGATTTTGCCGATGCGATTGGGGCTAAGATTGATACCAACACATTGTACGAAACATTATTCGACTCAACGGTTCGTTCAGATCCTGATGCAGGCGGACTTATCAATTATAGCTATCTTTCTGGTGAAAACATTACCAAAATCCAAGCAGGACGACCATTATTTGTTCGGACACCAAATAGTAAGATGAACCTTGCCAACTTCTTCCTAACACAACTCTATGCGGCATTTGCGCCATTGAAGATTGGAATGGACATCTTATTAAATGAGGAACATGTTCAAACAGACGTTATGGTTGCACAAGGGGGGCTCTTTGGTACACCGGTTATTGGTCAACAGGTTCTTGCAAATGCTTTGAATATTCCAATTACAATCATGAATACTGCTAGTGAGGGTGGCCCATGGGGAATGGCTGTTCTTGCCAAATATGCAGAAACAAATGCAATAGAATCATTAGCTGATTACTTGGATGAACAGGTATTCAAGAATCCGGAAAGCATGACCTTGACACCGGAACTGGCAGGAGTAAAGGGCTATGAAAGTTTCATTAAACGTTATCAAGCTGGCTTGCCAGTCGAGTCGCTTGCCGGAAAAGACATTAGTGAACGTGATACGGAGAAAGGAAGTAATTAATAGATGCTAGAAGAACTAAAAAAAGAAGTCTATGATGCAAATATGAGACTTCCTAAGTTAGGATTAGTTTCCTTTACCTGGGGGAATGTTTCTGGAATCGACCGTGAAAAGGGCTTGTTTGTTATTAAACCTTCTGGAGTTCCATACGATGAGATGAAGCCAGAAGATATGGTTGTTGTTAACTTGGATGGTGAGGTAGTCGAAGGTGACTTGAATCCATCCAGTGATACCCCGACCCACACCTATCTTTATAATCATTTTCCAAAGATTGGCGGGGTTGTTCACACCCATTCACCATGGGCGGTATCTTTTGCGGCAGCACGGATGGATATTCCAGCGATGAATACTACTCATGCGGATACTTTCTATACCGATGTGCCAGCTGCTGATGCCTTAACGAAGGAAGAAATTGAAGAAGATTACGAGGGTAACACCGGAAAAGTAATCGTTCGTTCTTTCAAGGAGCGGGGGCTAGACTATGAAGCTACACCAGCTGCATTAGTCATGCAACACGGTCCATTTACCTGGGGACCCACACCTGATAAGGCAGTTTATAACGCAAAGGTGCTGGAAGTAGTAGCAGAGGAAGACTATCATGCAATGCAATTGACGCATAAAGACCTTCACCTGCCACAATACTTGCTTGATAAGCACTATTACAGAAAGCATGGTGCTAATGCTTACTATGGACAAAACAATGCTCATTCTAAGGACCATGCAACTCACGCTTAATTAATTTTGGTAGCTACATTTAAAACTTTTTAGGATAAAAGGAGTGTAATCTCATGGATATTAAGAATTATGAATTTTGGTTTGTTACTGGTAGTCAATTCCTTTATGGTGAAGAACAATTAAAGTCTGTTGCTGCTGATGCTGAAGACATCGTTAACAAGTTGAATGAAAGCGGCAAATTACCATATAAAGTTGTTTTCAAGGGTGTAATGACCACTGCTGAAGGAATTACTAAGTTTATGAAGGAAGCAAACTACAACGACAATGTTGCCGGTGTTATGACATGGATGCATACCTTCTCACCAGCTAAGAACTGGATTCGTGGGACAAAACTTTTACAAAAGCCATTACTTCACTTGGCAACTCAATACTTAAACAAGATTCCATATGACACGATCGACTTCGATTACATGAACTTAAACCAATCTGCTCACGGTGACCGTGAATATGCTTATATTAATGCTCGTCTTCAAAAGCACAACAAGATTGTTTACGGCTTCTGGGGTGACGAAGAAGTTCAAGAAGAAATCGCTGATTGGCAAAATGTTGCTGTTGCTTACAACGAAAGCTTTAACATTAAGATTGTTCGTTTCGGTGACACAATGCGGAATGTTGCTGTTACTGAAGGGGACAAGGTTGAAGCTCAAATGTTCCTTGGCTGGACAGTTGACTACTGGCCAGTAAGCGAATTGGTTGAATATGTTAACGGCATTAGTGAAGATGAAATTGATGCTGCATACAAGGACCTTGAAAGTAAGTATGAAATGGTTCAAGGTGACAATACTAAGGAACACTATGAACACTCAGTACGTTACCAACTTCGTGAATATCTTGCATTGAAGAAGTTCATGGACGAAAAGGGCTACACAGGCTTTACTACTAACTTTGAAGACTTACATGGTCTTGAAGAATTACCTGGGTTAGCTGCTCAATTATTAATGCGTGATGGTTACGGCTTTGGTGCTGAAGGTGATTGGAAGTCTGCTGGAATGGACCGCTTATTGAAGATTGCTGCTGATAATGTAGCTACTGCCTTTATGGAAGACTACACACTTGATCTTCGTGCTGGTCACCAAGCAATTCTTGGCTCTCACATGCTTGAAGTTGACCCAACAATTGCTTCAGACAAGCCACGGGTTGAAGTTCACCCGCTTGACATCGGTGGCAAAGATGACCCTGCACGTTTAGTATTTACTGGTCGTGAAGGTAAGGCTGTCGACGTTACCCTTTCATACTTCAATGATGGTTACAAGGTTATCGGTTACTCTGTTGATTGCCACAAGCCAGAAGCTGAAACACCACATCTTCCAGTTGCTAAGCAGTTATGGACACCAACTGTCGGCCTTAAAGAAGGGGCAGAACGGTGGATGCATGCTGGTGGCGGACACCATACAATTTTGAGCTTTAGCTTGAAGCCGCAACAAATTAAAGACCTCTTTGAAATGTTAGAAGTTAAAGTTGATTTTATTGAATAATAAATCCGCATAATACTTATGAGAGAGAAGCAGTTATCTTCGGTGTACCTCGAGTCGAGATAACGGCCTCTCTTTTTTATCTATGAGGAGCAATGAAATATGAAAACTGAAAAAGAAAAAATGTTAGCTGGAGAAGTATTTAATGTTTATGATCCAGAATTAGTTAAGGAACGTCGATATGCCCGTCAATTAGTTGAACGTTTCAATGCCCTTGGCGAGATGAACCCAACTGCAAGCATTACTTTGATCCGTCAATTGTTTGGCCATGTTGGTACCAATTGCGAAGTTCATGCACAATTTAAATGTGATTATGGTTACAACATTTATGTAGGCGATGACTTCTTCGCTAACTATGATTGCGTAATGCTTGATGTGAGTCCTATTAGGATCGGTAAGCATTGCTTGTTAGGCCCACGGGTCCTAATCATCCATTGAATCCTAAATTACGTCGCAACGGTGCTTATGGACAGAGTGAGGACATTAATATTGGCGATGATGTGTGGATTGGTGGCGGAGCAGTTATTTGTCCTGGTGTGACTTTGGGCAATAATGTCATTGTTGGTGCGGGAAGTGTTGTTACGAAATCATTCGGTAATAATGTAGTTATTGCAGGTAATCCAGCACGCGTAATTAAAGAAAATCCATATTCTGAATAAAAAGCAGGGATTATTTCCCGGGTTATTTTTAATTTGAAATGTATATAAAGAAGGAGCCAACGTAAGATCAATTATGTGACCTTATCTTGGCTCCATTTTTTAATATTTAAGGTTATATTCGTAAACTAATGCTGGTTCTTTACCGACCCGCGTAAAGTTATTTAAGTTGTTAATCGCTGTCATTTCATCATCGCTCAGTACAAAGTCGTAAATGTTTATATTTTGTTTAATTCGTGCTTCGTGAACTGATTTTGGAATAAAAGCAACACCGCTTTGGAGATGCCAGCGAAGGACAATTTGGGCTGCGGATTTATTATGTTTAGCCGCAATTTTGTTTAGCGTTGGGTTATCAAGGATAGTGCCACGACCAAGGGGACTCCATGCTTGGGTCACAATATTGTGTTCTTTATCGTACTGCACCAATGGCTGTTGGTTCAAACGCGGGTGCCGTTCAATTTGATTAATAACCGGCATTTCCCGTGCTTGTGTAGCAAGATATTGAAGGTGAATCATTTGATAGTTGCTTACGCCGATTGAACGAGTTAATCCTTCCTTTTTTAATTCCTCCAGAGCTGCCCAGGTATCAAAGAAAGCCCGTTCAATTGGCCAGTGAATAAGAAGAAGATTAACATAGTCAAGCTTTAACTTTTGGAGTGAGTCCTTGATGGAAGTAATTGTTTGCTTAAATCCTTGATTGGGCTCGGATACTTTAGTAGTAATAAAAAGTTCTTCACGTGGTAGGTTAAGTTCTTTAAGTGCAATTCCAACTTCTGCTTCGTTTTTATATAACTGTGCTGTATCAAAAAGGCGGTATCCCGCATCGTAGGCATATTTAATTGCTGACGTAATCGTACTTTGATCTGTGATTTTATATAAGCCAAAGCCCTCTTGCGGCATTGATTGACCATCTGCGAGTAACAGTTGCTTTACTTTGTTATTCATTTGTCTTCTCCTTTGCAGTGAGTGGGGCGGTTGATTGTCCCTTGATAATCGTTGGTGTATAGACTTTTGATTCAACTTCTTCGCCGGCAATCATTTTTAGGATCATCTTACCAGCATCTTCCCCAAGTTGCCGTTTGGGATGATTAGCTGTTGTAAGGCTAGGAGAAATGATTTGCGCCATTTCATAGTTATCGAAACCAATTACTGAGATATCGTTTGGTACTTCTTTTCCCTGCCTCTGGAGGTGGCTAATAATTCTTGTTGCTAACTGATCATTATAGCAAGCAATGGCAGTGATTTCCTGGTTACTATTGAGCATCCTATCAACCTTTTTAATAATATTTTCATAGGGGTCGCTTGACTGATACATGATAACGTTTGAGCTTGTAGTCGGGATATTATTATCTTGATATGCTTTAATCATTCCTACCATTCGATCGATACCTTGTTGGTCATTAATTTGAAATACGCCAAGGATGTTAGTGTGCCCGAGTTCAAAAAGATAGGTCACCAGTTCTTCTTCAGCTTCGCGATCTTTTGTTAGCAAGGACGGAAACTCAAAGCCTGGATAAGTAGAATGAAAGAGAATTGTTGGAATTTTATACTTTTGAACTTGGCGATATAGGTCCAAGTTTGGATTAGGCATGGCACTTTCAGTTGGTTCAATAATTAAGCCGGCAATTTGAAGGTCAAGCATATTTAAGATTGTTTGCCGTTCCCTATTATGGTCATTAAGAGTATTACCGACAATCATTGAATAACCTTGTTCAGTGACGATACTGTCGATACCAGAAATAATTGGCGGGAAGATATAGTCAGCAATATGAGTACTAATAACCCCGATTATCTTATTCTTTTCGTTTTTTGTCCAGTCGCGTTGCCAATCCTGAACAAACATCCCGCCACCTTGAATTCGATAGATATAGTGTTCGTTTTCAAGGTCGCCGACAGCCCGTCGAATAGTATAGCGGGAGACATTAAAACGTTTCATTAAGGCACTTTCAGTTGGTAATTTTTCATTAATTTTATATTTTCCGTCAATGATTTCGTTCCGTAAAGTTTGTTTTACTGTTTCATATTTCACTTCCAATGCTTTGCGCTCCTATCTTAATAGAATTAATTTTAAATATATAAAAAATGCTTCATATAATTAGCGGAATGCTAACGTTTATGAGGCATTTGATCGATTTTATCTTGATATTTAGAACCGACGCTTCTTTGGATTTTCAATTTGCTTGTTATCCAAATCGGTCCGTACTACTAAAACATCACAAATAGCTGTCCGAGTAACAAATTCAGTAACTGAACCAATTAAAATTCGTTCAACAGCGTTTAGTCCAGTAGCACCAATCATGATTAAGTCAGCACCCATTTCTTTTGGCACATCCCGTGCGATAATTGTCTTAGGAGCACCATATTCAATTGAGTAGCTAGCGTTTGCAACACCGTGTTCTTTAGCATAGTCAATGTACTTATCTAAAGTCTTCTTTGCAGTTTCTGTAACCTGCTCAACCATTGAAGTATCAAAACTAGAGATATTTTGAAATGCACGGGTGTCAACAACGTGAAGTAAACGTAATTCAGTGTCTGTACCGTTACGCTTTGCAACAGCAACAGCCTTCTTAAAAGCTAATTCAGCTTCTTTTGAACCGTCGACTGGAACTAAAATGTGTTTATATTCTTGTGCCATAATTTTAGTGCCCTCCTGAAATCTTTATATTATATACTTATTATACACTTTTTCACTATTGAGCGTAAAGCGCCAACGAAACATTACTTTCGGTGATTTACACGAAGATCAGCAGTAATCGCAAACGCCATTAATGTCTCGCAGACACAGCCGATAATTACCATAACAACAAGGAAGCCGGTACTATTGGTCCATCCCGCGATGACACATAAGATCCCGACAATTGTCATAACAATTCCCCAGTTTTTTAGTTGGGGAGCCAAGTACTTGCTTTTGTTTGGATCAAAAACAAGAAATGGCTTATGGATATGAGTTAAAAGAAAAATTCCTTCAAAAAGAGCGATGAGGCCGAATAGCGTCATTAGCAGTGATAACAACATAAAAAATCTATCCTATCTATAATAAAATTAAAAATGGCGTGGTAGTAAGTTTGCCTACTATCACGCCACTGAATATGTACGAAAACTCCGTTGGTGCCGTTAATTGTCATTCAGTGTTGACCTGTGTTTAAGACAGGTGGGACACGGCTGCCTAATATTCAACTACCAAGTGTAAAGGCATGTTGTCCAAAAGGCGATGCACTAGTCCCAAAGTAATAAGACTGTAAGGCAAACCTGCGTTTAGACAACGCGTACACTACAGAATTTTCACCTTTATAATAGCATTTTTACTTGATTGGTGCAATTATTTACGCGGGTGATGCTGACCGCGTAAAGTTTGTTGTTGAGCTTTTCGTATTTGCCAATATTGGCGCCCTAGGCTTGTTTCAAAACGACCGTTGCTTTTAGGCTGGTAGTATTGAGCGTCTTTAATTCGGTCAGGCAAATATTGCTGAGCTACCCAATCATGGGGATGGTCATGTGGAAAGTCGTAATCAATCCCGTGTCCTAACTTAGCAGCTCCCTTATAATGGGCATCCTTAAGGTGGGCAGGGACATCGCCAAAACCGCCTTGACGGACTTGCGCAAGGGCTTCATCAATTGCGTTAATTCCTGAATTAGATTTTGGTGAGAGACATAGCTCTATTACAGCATCAGCAAGTGGAATTCGTGCTTCCGGGAAACCAACTCTTTCTGCTGTTTGAACTGCAGTAACAGCTCGTTGCACAGCAGGCATATTGGCAAGTCCAATGTCTTCATAGGCAGTTACCATTAGGCGGCGTGCGATAACAGTAAGGTCACCGGCTTCAATTAACCGTGCCAAGTAATGAAGTGCAGCATCCGTATCTGAACCACGGATCGACTTTTGAAATGCTGAAATAACATCATAATGCGCATCGCCGTTTTTATCAGCAGCCAAGGACTTTTTTTGGACACTTTCTTCAATGATCGGTAGTGTAAGATGAATCTTGCCATCTTCACTTGGATCAGTTGATTTAGCAGCGAGTTCCAAACCGTTTAATGCGCTACGAAGGTCGCCATTCGTTGCTGCAACTAGTTGATTTTCTGCATTCTCCTCTAAAACTAGTGGTAAATTGCCTAAGCCACGCTCTTTATCGACTAACGCACGGTGGATTGCAATCTTCATTTCATCTACCGAAAGAGGATGGACAGGGAAAATTTGCGTTCGACTGCGGATTGCCGGATTAATACTAATATACGGGTTCTCTGTTGTTGCGCCGATTAAAATAATCCGTCCGTTTTCTAGGTGTGGTAAAAGAAAGTCTTGCTTCACCTTATCTAAACGGTGGATTTCATCGAGTAACAATATTACAGTTCCACTCATTTTGGCTTCTTCAGCTACAATCTGTAAATCTTTTTTCGTATCCGTTGCTGCGTTTAGTTTCCTAAAGGCATATTTGGTTGACCCGGCAATAGCACTAGCAATACTTGTTTTTCCTGTTCCTGGTGGTCCATATAAGATCATTGAAGAAAGCATTTTCGCTTTAACCATGCGTGAAATAATTTTTCCTGGGCCGACAAGGTGTTCTTGACCGACCACTTCGTCTAATGTTCGGGGACGCATTCGATAAGCAAGTGGTTGCTGCATATTTTATCCACGATCCTTTCTGTGAAAAAGGCGATGAAAAAAGCTTTGACGCTGGTCAACAGATTCTTCATCATTATCAATATTTGTGGCCTTTAAATTAGGGTATCTTTTTTTGACGTCAACTGGTGATTGATATACAGCTGTTTTGGCGGCAATTACAATTGCTAATGATTCCGGATCAGTTTTATATTCGGGATCAGTCTTTAGTGTAAAGTGAGCATTGGCCTTAGCTGCTGCTTGAATATATGGGTGAATTTCATCATGCGGGAGCTTGCCGTTGATGAAAATAAGATCACCGATGCCACGATTTACTTCTGTGGTTAGTGCCGTTGTCCAGTCTTGTTCTCTTAATTCTTGAATACTAATTGTTAAACAGACGCGTTCACGGAATGTTCCGAGGTATTTTCGCTGTTCGTCGGGTTTAATTTTAGGTGTACCATAGGCAGCATTATCGATTCGTTGCTGAGTAGCACTTTTTTCTTGTTCAGCCATGTTGAACGCCTCCTTATCATGCAATTGTAACATGAAATAGGGGAAACTATATTTCTTGATAATATTATAATTTTTGTTATATCATAACTAGTGAAGGAGTAAAAATATAGGCTAACGTATAAGGAAAGTGATTATTATGTTTAGTGCAGTATTTTGGGTTTTAGCATTTTGGTTTATTGTCAATTTGGTTTGGACGATTGCACGCCTTAATAATCGGATGATGTCAAAAACATTTGCTTGGATTAATGTAGTTGCTGTCATAATTGGATTTTGGACGTTTTACGCTGCAAGTAACGGTGGCGGGGGAGTTACCCCTTGGTTCCGTCTGATTAATTGGACTAACATTGTTCTTGCAATCTTTCAATTTTATAACGGATATCGTCCACACCAATATAGTAAGAAATCATAATTAATGCAAGTAAAAACGAGGCTAGAAAAAATTCCTAGTCTCGCCTTTTTATTTTACAATTTCACAGAATTCAATTGTTTCACTATTTGGCCCTTCAATATTAAAGAACTTGATTCCCTTATCCCAGAAGTCAAGATGTTGAACTTCATTATCTTTTAGCTTAAAACCTTCTGCCTTGGCAGCCTTGAAAGCAGCGTCAGCGTCACTGGTATTAAGGGAGATGTGGTTAATAGCACCTGTCTTGTGAACTGCACCGTCACCAGTCCAGATTTCTAAGGTGAGGTGTCCATATTGCATGAATACTACTTCATTGCCTTGGTCATCGGTATCGAATTCACCGAGTTTCTTAAACCCAAGCTTTTCCCAAAAAGTGATTGTTTTTGCCATGTCATCAGTTGGAATACCAATGTGTTGAATGTCGTCAAAGTAACCTGCTAAACTCTTATTAAATGCCATAATAATTCACTCCTGTATAATTTTAATTACCAATATCAAGTGCTTGGTGCTTTAACTTAGGGAAGATAAAGCGGTCGGCCCAACCAGTGATTGCCCCCTGAAAGGCAAGGGCAAACAATGTTCCTAGTCCAAAGTTATAAATACCGCCCTGCATGAAAGCAGCAATGATTGCCATAATCGTTGGCGGAATGTATGATAACCACATCGCAATCGTTGCATTACCATGACAATAGCGGAAACGGATAATTTGGAAAAGGTCATCAGCTGGGTGCAGCACGAGGTTAACCCGCTGATAAATTGAAATGGCGGTTCCGATGAAAGCAACCCCTAAGAAGTTAATGAAAACGTATAGGATAATCATCGGTAAAGTTGTGGCATCTGGCATAATTCGGTTAAAAATGTCAGAGAACCATTGAATAAAAATAGAAAATGGCAACATGAAAATAAAATTACCACCAATTCGGCGCCAGTCCCACTTATGCATCAAAATTGCGTTTAGGACAGAAGTTAACATTCCTAAAACCATGAAAGCCCAGAAAAGGGTCATTGAATTATTTCCCAAAACGGCAATCCCTAGGTTGTTTTCTGCAGCGGTCCAATAAGCGGAGCCAAGAAATTGTGGGTGAACGTGTGAACTTGTAACAAGCGTTAAAACATTCCCCATTGAGTTAATAATAATTGACAGTGCAAAGTATGCCCAACTAGTAGTTAGCGAAATCGTTCGTTCAGCAACTTGACCTTGTACTGGAACTTTTTCCTGTTCCATTCAAATTCTCCCTTCCAACTTGACCAATTATCTGGTGAAGTTATTCACTTTCTCTCTACGATGAACTAATTTACAACCAACAAAATAGCTTGTCAAGCGCTTTATAAGTTGAAATAACGGGATTTATCCTATACCAAAATTATTGAAACGATTTACTGAAAGCGCCATCATCAAATGGACGTAGGAAACATAAATCTAATTAGACCAATTAGCTGAAAAAGCTTACAGAAAATTCTTGAAAGGGTGATATATGTGAAGATAATTATTTCTCCAGCTCGAACAATGCAGGTTGATACAGATTCCTTACCTTATAAAAACTTACCAAAATTTATTCATCAAACTGAAGATATTTTGGCGTGGATGAGGAGCTTGTCTTATGATGAACTGCACAAGGTATGGGGGAATTGTAGTACGCGTCTAGCAATGAAAAATTACCGTTGGCTCCAACAAATGGACCTTCACCAAAATTTAACACCGGCGATTATTGCCTTTACGGGGTTGCAGTATCAATATATGGCACCAAGTGTTTTTTCGGAAGACGGATTGAAATATGTTGAGGATAACTTGCGGATTTTATCTGGCTTTTACGGTATGCTGCGGCCATTCGATGGAATTGTTCCCTATCGATTAGGGATGGGGGATGCGGCAACAGTTAATGGTGACAAGAACCTCTATCAATTTTGGGGCGATCAACTATATCATGAGCTTTACCAGAATAATGATTTAGTGATTGACCTAGCATCTGTTGAATATGAAAAGGCAATTACTCCTTATATGCAGCCACAAGACCGGCTTATAAAATGTGTTTTTGGCGAGATAGTTGATGGCAAAGTAAAGCAAAAAGCGACGTTAGCAAAAATGGCTCGTGGCAACATGGTACGGTATTTAGCAGAAAATCAGGTTAAAACAATTGAGGAGTTAAAACTTTTTAACATCGGTGGCTATCGTTTTCGAGAGGATCTTTCTAATGACTCAAAATTGATTTTTGAATCACCTGCAAGTATCTAATAATGTTCGCGTTTTTTTGGCCTTCAGCTGCGATCAACACACTTTTTATATTTGCTTTAGTTAAAACACGAATATTACTATTGAAAAATAAAAGGATATATGCAATAATCGCACTATCATATTTATTTGAGGTGGATAACTTGGAAGAAACACGAACAATGGGCTTCTTAGATAGTACTTTTCATCTATCGGAGAATAACACGAACATTAAACGCGAAAGTTTGGCCGGATTGACAACATTCGTTTCTATGGCTTACATCCTTTTTGTTAACCCTAGTGTTCTAGGAGCTGCTGGAATGGATAAGGGAGCAGTTTTTACGGCCACTGCTCTATCAGCAATTATTGGCTGTCTTTTGATGGGAATTTTGGCTAACTATCCGATTGCAATTGCTCCGGGATTAGGTGATAATGCCTTTTTTACCTATTCAGTTGTTTTAGCAATGGGGATCCCGTGGCAAAAGGCAATGGCGGGAGTGTTTGTTGCCTCTGTTTTATTTACGATTTTATCTTTTCTTAAGGTTCGGGAAATTGTAATTAACGCCATTCCTAAAGATTTGAAATATGCAATGGCTGCTGGAATTGGGATATTTATTTCTTTTGTCGGCTTACAGGGTGGCGGAATTATTGTTTCAAGTAAATCATCGCTGGTTGAATTAGGGTCGCTGACTGTTCCGACTACCTGGATTACAATTTTTGGCGTATTTTTAATTGCTATTTTGATGGTGAAAAAAGTTCCAGGGGCAATTTTTATCGGTTTAGTAGCGACAACAATTTTAGTGTTGGTGACTGGCTTAGTGAAGATGCCTACCCATATTATGTCAGTTGCACCAAGTATGGCGCCGACATTCGGTGTAGGAATTAAGTATTTGCCAACGATGGCTGATCCTAAAATGTGGGCGGTAGTTTTAATTTTCTTATTAGTTGCTTTCTTTGATACTGCGGGAACCCTAGTTGGTTTAGCACAAGAGGCCGGATTAATGAAAGATAATAAGATGCCACGTATTGGTCGTGCATTGATGGCTGATTCGTTGTCGATGCTTGGCGGAGCAGTGATGGGAACAACTCCAACGTCTGCATATGTTGAATCATCAGCTGGAATTGCAGTCGGTGGAAAGACTGGTTTGACAGCGATCGTAACCGGATTATTGTTTGTGTTGAGCATGGCCTTCTCACCAATGTTAGAAGTAGTTACGACTCAGGTAACATCAGCAGCGCTAATTGTTGTAGGAGTATTAATGGTTTCAGCACTTAAGGATATTAAATGGGATAAGTTTGAAATTGCCCTGCCATCATTTTTAGTTGTAATTGGCATTCCGCTGACTTATAACATCTCGTACGGAATTGCATTTGGCTTTTTAACCTACCCAATTTTGATGCTTGCTGCAGGTCGGCGAAAAGAGATTAGTGCTGTAATGTGGATAATGTTTATTGTCTTTATCGCATTATTATATGTTTTGAATATTTTACCGAAATAATAAGAAAACTACTTACTCGCTTTTAAAACGTTGTAAGTAGTTTTTTATTAGTTAATTTTTTAATAACGTTATTTTTAACTGCTCGGTAGAGATAATCCATATGATTACGTTGTGCTAGTTTGAATCGTAAAGAAGGGGTTAGGGTCCCTTCAATATGGACGTGGAGTTCGGCTTTTGGTAAATTACGGGTAAATTTAGGGGGAAACTGTGGTTGACATTATTGAACCTCCTAATATTTTAGGCAATTTTACCACAAAAAAAGAGGATTGGAAGAACCAATCCTCTTGGAGATAACAAGCAAGTTAATCTTACTTGTTGTAGAATTCAACGATGAGGGCTTCATCGATATCAGCGTTCATATCTTCACGTGCTGGAATGCGGTTAAGCTTACCTTCAAGCTTGTCGGCATCAAAGTCAACGTATGAAGGGCGAGAAACAACAGCTTCCACAGCGTTCTTGATAATGTCTAAGTTCTTGGACTTGTCGCGAACAGCAATAACTTGACCAACCTTAACTTCGTATGATGGAATATCAACACGCTTGCCATCAACAGTGATGTGACCGTGGTTAACTAATTGACGAGCTTGACGACGAGTAGTAGCCAAACCAAGACGGTAAACCATGTTATCAAGACGACGTTCAAGCAATGCCATGAAGTTAGCACCGTGAGTACCTTCCTTGATCTTGCCGGCACGAACGAAAAGGTTTGAGAATTGACGTTCAGTCATACCGTACATAAAACGGAGCTTTTGCTTTTCACGTAATTGTGTACCATATTCTGAAAGCTTACCGCGACGATCACGACCGTGGTCACCAGGAGCGTAAGCCCGACGTGCTAATTCTTTACCAGTACCTGAAAGTGAAACGCCAAGACGACGTGAAACACGCCAGCTTGGACCAGTGTAACGAGACATAAATAAATTCCTCCAATAATTTTAGTTGGAGTAAAATAATCCGATTGTGAGCTTGACATTCGTGCAGGCTGATTTGAATTTTTCACCCTAGCAGCCGGGTTACTAAAAACACCATCCGGCACCAGTCTGTTGACGAGCTTGCCCCTCACTGCTGCATTATTTTACACAAAAACTAGTTTACAACGGATTGCCAGTATTAGTCAATCGTTTTTACAAGGACTCGGCAAAATTCTTCTAATTCATTAGCAAGCGTACTATTAAATCGCTTCTTGATAGGGGAATCCAGATCTAATACGCCAAGCAACTGGTCACCTTTTAGCAATGGAATGACTAATTCCGACTTAGCGGCACTATCACAAGCAATATACCCTTTAAATTGCTGGACATCATCGACGATTAGGGTTTGTCGTTGCGCAGCAGCAGTACCGCACACCCCGTTACCAATTTTAATATGCATACAAGCGACTTTGCCTTGAAAAGGACCAAGGATCAGTTCGTCATCTGTTTTGCTAAATAAGTAGAAACCTGCCCAATTGATGTCGGTAAGACTTTGCATTAATAGGGCACTAGCATTTGCGAGGTTAGCAATAAGGTTATGTTCACCAGTTAGGAGACTTGCTAATTGTTTATTTAATAATGATTTTTCTGACATAATTTTTCCTTCTTTCTAAGCAGTGTAACTGTGGTATGCTATAATTTTGAATAGGATTATACGGCTAATTGTTGTGCAATAGCAATAAACAATAAAAAGTAGTAGGTGGAAAAAGTGGTTTTTCAAGTATTGATTGGTATTTTAATTATTGTAGTGGCAATTTTAATTTGTGTATATCTTTATCAGCGTCGTGTTGTCAAACAGATCAATGACTTAATGGCAAGTGAAAAGAAATTAACAGATCAAAAAATAGGGCAGCAAATTAAAAACGTCGAAGAAATGCAGTTGATCGGTGATGCTAAGAAGCAGTTCGAAACGATAAAGAATAAGTACGAAAAACAATTGCAGCCGGCAATTACGGCTTTTAATAAACAAGCTCCACAATTATTAGCTGACACACGGTCAAGTAAATTGCTGACAATTAATGCACAAATTCGCGATATGCAAGCTGATTTAGCAAAGTTAACAGCATCTCTTCAGCAAATACAAAAGGAACTACAGCATTTGCGTCAACAACAGCATACGCACAAGCAAGCAGTTGAACAAATAAAAAATAAATATCGGCAATTTCATCGGCAGTTAAATGAAAAAAGCTTTGAATACGGCGGTAGCGAAGAAAAATTAAATAATCGTTTAAACGAATTGGAAGAGCAATTTGCGAAATTTACTGACCTTACTAATAAAGGTGATATTGAAGCTGCTCAAGAAATTCTGATTAGTTTACAAGCTGAAAATTCAAAGTTTGAGCAACAGCTTAAAAAGATTCCCGAACTTTATAAGCCGATTGCAACTGAGTTTCCAGAACAATTAGCTGAATTAAAAAACGGCTACGAGACCCTTATAAAACAAAATTATCACTTTACAGAAAAAAATATTGATAAGCAAATTGAACAATTACAATCAAAACTGGATGAAACAATTGAACAGCTTAACGATTTACAGTTAGATATCGTTGAACAATCTAATAAAGATCTTAGCGAACAAATTGATTACTTATACGGAGTAATGCAAAAAGAAATTGATGCTAAGAATGAAGCTGTCCACCTAATTGGCGTAATGAAGGACTTCACGCAACATGCACAACGGCAAAATGATGAACTGGGAGTAGAGTTAGACCGGCTAAGTTTAAACTATACTCTTACCAACCATGAGCAAGAAACTGTTCGGGAATTAGGTGAGCAGATTAAAGCGATTATTAAACAGTATTGTGATGATGCCGAAGCGATTACGAACAATAAGGCTGTTTATAGCCAAGTTCTTGATCGTCAAAAATCTAACCAAAAGAATTTAACAGAGATTGAAAAAAGTCAAGAAAAGCTTAATGACGAGGTTGCTAAGTTGCAAACCGATGAACAGCGGGCTCGACAGATGCTGCAAAAGTATTCTACGGAAATCCGGACGATCCATCGCCAGGTTGAGCAGTTAAATCTTCCTGGTTTACCAAAGGATTATTTAGATTACTTCTTTGGCGTAAGTGATGAGATTAAAAAATTAGCTGATGAATTGAATGAATATAAAATTAATATGGATGAAATTACTAAACAGTTAATCATTGTGGAATCCGATATTGATACACTGAATGACAAAACTGATATCTTAAGGGATAGCGCAGAACTCACGGAACGTTTCCAACAATATGCTAATCGGTTTAGTGACAATGAGAAGATCGCGGCAGCGGCTAAAAAATCTCAGGAACTTTTTGATCAGTTCAACTATACAGCTAGTTTAGAAGCAATTGCGACGGTTTTAGAAGAAGTAGAGCCTGGCAGTTATAAGCGGATTGAAGATAGTTATTATCGCGAAATTGGTAAAAATTAAGGAAAGCGGATAGGGCAGAATAGAAATTCTATTTGTCACTACCCGTTTTTCTTAATTAAATGATATTAATAATTAATGATGAACGGGTGATTTTCTGTTATAATATACAACCGTTTTAAGAAGAGTCGAAATCTTCAACAGTGGCCTATCCTTAACTGTTGAATTTTAATCAGAATGGGTGCTCATTTGTAGCTATTCTGTGTACTATTTTAGAAAGGAAATTAGTATGATCTATTTTGATAATAGTGCAACGACAAAAATACTACCTGAAGTTTTGTCAACATACGAGACTGTTAGTCAAAAGATTTGGGGGAATCCTAGTAGTTTGCATAACTTTGGTGAAAATGCATGGAACCTTCAAGAACAAGCACGCCAACAAATCGCTAAATTACTAGGTGTTAAGCCAAGTGAAATCATTTTTACTAGCGGCGGTTCTGAGGGTGATAATTGGGTAATTAAAGGAACGGCAATGGCTAAGCATCGTTTCGGCAAGCATATTATTACGACAAGTGTGGAACATGCCGCGGTAAAAAATGCGATGGAACAGCTTAAGGACCTCGGTTTTGATATTACCTACCTTCCTGTTGATAAGCAGGGAAGAATTAATCCGGCAGACGTAAAGGCAGCAATTCGTCCGGATACTATCCTTGTATCGATTATGGCGGTTAACAACGAAATTGGTACGATTCAACCAATTAAAGAAGTTGGTGAAATTCTTAAAGACTATCCTAATATTCACTTCATGGTCGATGCCGTGCAAGCAATTGGTAAGGGACTAGATGATCAAGTATTTAGTGACCGTGTCGATTTTGCTACTTTTTCTGGTCACAAATTCCATGCTCCCCGTGGAACAGGCTTTGTTTACTTTAAAACCGGACGTAAGCTAGAACCGTTAATTGCTGGTGGCGGTCAAGAGCGGACACTACGAAGCGGGACTGAGAACACCCCCGGAAACGTAGCGATGTCAAAGGCAATCCGGTTGGTAAAAGAAAATGAAGATAGTGCGGTTAAACGCGAGCAAGCAATCAAAGAGCGAATTTATGATCATTTGAGCAAGTTCGACCATGTTAAGCTAATTTCTGGACGGGATGAAGGGTTTGCTTCTCATGTGTTATGCTTTGCGATTGTGGGTGTTCGTGGCGAAACAATTGTCCATGCATTTGAAGATAAGGATATCTATATTTCAACGACTAGTGCTTGCTCATCTAAAAAACATTCAGAAGCAGGAACACTAGCTGCAATGAAAGTCCCAGAAAATGTTGCAACAAGTGCTGTCCGGATTAGTTTGGGCGATCAAAACACTCTTGAAGAAGCTGACCAGTTTAATAAGACATTTGATGAATTATATGCTGGTTTTAAAAAGATTATTGAATAAGTTGAGAAAGGAGGACGTAACGTGCAATACACAGAAATAATGGTTCGCTACGGTGAGCTTTCAACGAAGGGGCATAATAAAAAGTCATTTATTGACCGGCTAGGCGTAAACGTACGAAAAGCCCTTCATAGTTTTGATCAAGTAAAAGTCCATGCTCAACGTGACCGTCTTCATGTTGAACTAAATGGTGCTGATTATGATTCCGTAATGAAGCGATTGAAATTAGTATTCGGGATTCAAAATTTTTCACCATCAATTAAGGTTGAAAAAACATTTGAAGCTACCGCTAAAGCAGCTGCTCAGATGATTGAAGAACAAGTAGATAAGCCGATTACTTTTAAGGTGGAAACACGACGGTCGGACCACCAATTTGCGATGGACACTTTTGAGATGAATAACAAGCTAGGGGGATACTTGCTAGAAAAATTCCCAGAAAAGCTTAAAGTTGATGTCCATAACCCAGACTTGACGTTACGAGTTGAGATTCGGCTTAATGGTATTTTCTTATCCAGTGAGACGATCAAGGGGGCAGGTGGCTTGCCCGTTGGAACTGCTGGTAAGGGAATGATGATGATGTCTGGCGGAATTGATTCACCGGTTGCGGCATACCTAGGAATGAAGCGGGGCGTCTCAATGGAAATGGTTCACTTCTTTAGTCCGCCATACACAAGCCCCCAAGCATTAGCAAAGGCAAAACAATTAACAGAAAAGCTTGCTAAGTATAGCGGAAGTATCAAGTTTATTCAGGTACCATTTGCTGAAATTCAAGAAACGGTGAAGGAAAAGGTTCCGGAAGGCTACTTAATGACGATTCAGCGGCGGATGATGCTTAGATTAGCCGCAGCATTAATGATTAAACGTCACGGACTTGCAATCTTTAATGGCGAATCACTTGGCCAAGTTGCATCGCAAACAATGGAAAGTATGCTAGCAATCAACGATGTAACATCTTATCCGGTTTTGCGACCGGTTTTGTCATTTGATAAAACTGAAATTATTAAAATAGCGCAGGATATTGATACTTATGAACTTTCAATCTTGCCATATGAAGACTGTTGTACCGTCTTTACGCCACCTTCGCCTAAGACGCGGCCAAACGTTGATCGGTCTCGTGAGTATGAAAAACGTCTTGATATTGAAGGATTAATGCAACGGGCCCTTGACGGGATTGAAATTACTGAGATTCATCCTGGCGATGATTACTTAAACCAGAACGAAGATGTTTTTGCTGAATTACTTTAAATAGGGCTTGACGAGATTTGATAATTTAGCTATGATACATTTTAATAAGCATTGACCGAAAGAGTAGTAGAGTGGCACTTAATAAGCGAAGTCCTGATAGTGTAAGAGGGCTAGTTAAGCTTTATGAAGGTAGTTCGGGAGCTGATATGCTGAAACATGTAGTAGGCGTATCCGGTTCATTTACCGTTACTAAATGATAAAGCGGAGTGCGTACTGGTACGTACTCAATTTAGGTGGTACCGCGATTAATTCGTCCTATCGATTGTGATAGGGCGTTTTTTTAGTTAATGCATGGATAATAATGATGATTGATTTTTGAAAGGAGTTTCTGTTATGACAGAAAAAGACATGTCTACCAAGTACGATCCGTCTACTGTTGAAAAGGGACGGTACCAATGGTGGATTGACCAAGGATTCTTTAAGCCAAGTGGAGATAAAAAGGCTCATCCATATTCAATTGTTATTCCGCCACCGAATGTTACTGGGAAGCTTCACCTGGGTCATGCTTGGGATACGACCTTACAAGATATGATTATTCGGCAAAAGCGGATGCAAGGGTATGATGTTTTATGGGTTCCAGGGATGGATCACGCTGGAATTGCTACTCAGGCTAAGGTTGAAGCCCGTCTTCGCAAACAAGGCATTTCTCGTTATGATTTAGGCCGTGAAAAGTTTGTTCAGCAAGTTTGGGATTGGAAAGATGAATACGCTGATATTATTCACCAACAGTGGGCGAAAATGGGAATTTCCGTTGACTATGACCGTGAACGATTTACCCTTGATGAGGGGTTGAACAAAGCGGTCCGAAAAGTTTTTGTTGACCTTTACAACAAAGGCTTGATTTATCGCGGAACTTACATCATTAATTGGGACCCGCAAGCCCGGACTGCTTTATCTGATATTGAAGTTATTCATAAAGATGATAAGGGTGCATTCTACCATGTTAAGTATCCATTTACTGACGGTACTACTTTTAATGGTAAGGATTACATTGAAATTGCGACAACTCGTCCTGAAACAATGTTCGGTGATGAGGCTGTTGCCGTTAACCCTAATGATGACCGGTATAAAGAATTAGTTGGTAAAAAAGTCATGGTACCGCTGGTTAATCGGGAAATTGAAATTATTGCCGATGATTATGTAACGCCTGATTTTGGTACTGGGATGGTTAAGATTACTCCAGCTCACGATCCAAACGACTTTAAGGTAGGGAAACGCCATAACCTTCCTGAACTTAATACGATGAATGAGGATGCTTCAATGAACGAAAATGCTGGTAAATACGAAGGCATGGATCGTTTTGAAGCCCGTGAAGCAATCGTTAAGGACCTTCAAGATCAAGGTTACATGTTAAAGGTTGACCCAATTGTTCACTCTGTTGGTCATTCTGAACGGACTGGTGTTCAAGTTGAAGCCCGTCTTTCAACACAGTGGTTTGTTAAGATGAAGCCATTAGCAGAAGCTGCCCTTAAAAACCAGGATACTGATGACCGGGTTAACTTTATTCCTGAACGATTTGAACATACCTTTACTCAATGGATGGAAAATATTCATGATTGGGTTATCTCTCGTCAGTTATGGTGGGGGCACCGGATTCCAGCTTGGTATAACAAGAAGACCGGTGAAATTTATGTCGGAATGGAAGCTCCTAAGGATATTGAGAATTGGGAACAAGATAAAGATGTCCTTGATACTTGGTTCTCAAGTGCGCTTTGGCCATTTTCAACGATGGGCTGGCCTGATACTGATTCAGCAGACTTTAAGCGGTATTTCCCAACTAACACTTTAGTTACTGGTTATGATATTATCTTCTTCTGGGTTTCACGGATGATTTTCCAATCTCTTGAATTTACAGGCCGTGCACCATTTAAGAACGTTCTTCTTCATGGTTTGATTCGTGATGAACAAGGGCGAAAGATGAGTAAATCACTTGGTAATGGTATCGACCCAATGGATGTTATTAAGAAGTATGGTGTGGATGCGCTTCGGTGGTTCTTAATCACTGGGTCAACCCCTGGACAAGATATTCGGTTCAGCTACACTAAGATGGATGCGGCTTGGAACTTTATTAATAAGATTTGGAACGCTAGTCGTTACGTTATTATGAATCTTGGCGATATGCCAGCTCCTGTCCTTCCAGATAAGAGTAAGTGGGATTTGGCTGATCGGTGGATCTTAAGCCGGTTAAATGCAACGGTAAAGCAGGTTAATGAACAATTTGATAAGTTTGAATTTGGGGAAGCCGGCCGTGCATTATATAACTTTATTTGGAACGATTTCTGTGATTGGTACATTGAAATGACCAAGGAGAAGCTTAATAATGGTACCGATGAAGAAAAGGCGGATACTAAGAACATTCTTGGTTATGTATTAGACCAAACCTTAAAGATGCTGCACCCGATTATGCCATTTGTTACTGAGAAATTATGGCAATCGATGCCTCATGATGGAAAGTCGATCATGATTGCTAAGTACCCGGTAGCTCATGAAGAACTTGATGATCCAGCGGCTACTGAACAGATGAATAGTTTAATTGAATTAATTAAGGCCGTTCGGAACATTCGGAGTGAAGCTAATGCACCAATGTCTAAGCCAGTTGATATTTTAGTGAAGGTTGATAATGACCACCTAGCTCAGATGTTAACTGACAATCGGGACTATATTGAACGTTTCTGTCATCCAGAAAAATTGACAATTGGTTCAGACGTTGAGACACCTAAGCTAGCTATGAGCGGGATTTTAGCCGGAGCAGAAGTTTACATTCCGATGGCTGAACTAGTTGACCTTGATGAAGAACGTGCTCGAATGGAAAAAGAAATTGCCAAGCTTGAAAAAGAAGTAGAACGTTCACAAAAGAAACTTAGTAACGAAAAATTCGTTAACAATGCTCCAGAAAAGGTTGTTGAAGCTGAACGGCAAAAAGCAACTGAATGGCAACAAAAGTTAATGGCGGCAAAAGAACGTCTTGCATCGCTCCAAGAAGCATAGTGTAAATTTATAAGCGGATAATCAATATAATAGACAATAAATGATAATTAGATCATTTGATTATTGGCGGTAAGACTACTGATACTAGACTTTTAACTAATAACGGTAAATAAGGAAACAAGGAAACTTGTTTCCTTATTTGTTTAACATGAAGAAATAATCATATATTATTTAAAAATGTTTATCAATCGATAAGAGTTAAATAACTGATAATTAAGCGTTTTAATTACAAAATATTTCACATATTTGCCATTTATTTATTGTAATTATTTATCACAAGTATTATGATTAAAAGTGTAGAAACAGGAAACGGTTTCAACTATTACTTTTATTTGATGTACTTCGGAGGGAGGTATTTTATAATGACTATTCTTAGTCTGGCACGTTTCCAATTTGCCATGACGACGGTCTATCACTTCTTCTTTGTTCCATTTTCTATTGGGACAGCATTTATCGTCGCCATTATGGAAAGTATGTATGTTTCAACTAAGGACGAGACATACAAAAAAATGGCAAAATACTGGGGGAATATTTTCCTGTTGAGTTTTGCTGTTGGTGTTGTTACAGGTTTGATTCAGGAATTCCAATTTGGGATGAACTGGTCTGACTACTCACGGTTTATGGGTGATATTTTCGGTGCCCCGCTTGCCTTAGAAGCATTGCTATCATTCTTTATGGAATCTACATTTATTGGCTTGTGGGTATTTACCTGGAAAAAAGTTAGACCCGGTGTACACCTATTCTTTATTTGGATGACTAGTATTGGTTCGTTAACATCTGCTTTATGGATTTTAACTGCTAACTCATTCATGCAACACCCAGTTGGCTATGAAGTAAAAGGCGGCCGTGCTGTTATGGTTGACTTTGGAGCATTATTAAAGAACCCACAATTATGGTATGAATACGGACATGTTATTCTTAATGCCATTATGATGGGCGGAGTTATTATTGCCGGTTTAACAGCATTCCAGCTTCTTAAGAACAAAAAGCTTTCTGAAGCTAATAAGAAGTTCTACAAGAAGTCAATGCGCCTTGGGTTGCTTTTTGCACTAATTTTCTCCATTGGCGGAATTGTGTTAGGTGATGTGCAAATGCAGTACCTAATCAAGGAACAGCCAATGAAGTTTGCAGCTACTGAAGATGTATTTACGACTACTGGTAAACATGCACCATGGACAATTGTCGGAATTGCAGATATGAAGGATCATGAAGTAAAGGACAATATTGATATTCCATATGCTTTAAGTATTCTGTCATATCACAAGACTACTGGTGCGGTTACAGGGATGAACGAGCTTAATGCGCAGTATAAGAAAAAGTATGGGAAGAACCTTGATTACTATCCACCAGTAAACACCTTGTTCTATAGTTTCCGGATTATGTGTGCAATCGGTGCTTGGATTTTCTTAGTTTCATTAGTCGGTTTGATTATGACAAGGGAAAAGAGCAAGAAACCGCTGGCACAACGCCGCTGGGCACTTTGGTGTATTGCAATCACTACTTTCTTACCATTTATCGGTAACACTGCTGGTTGGTTTGTAACTGAATTTGGTCGTATACCATGGACAGTTTATGGCTTATTTACGATTGCTGAAAGTGTATCGCCAAATGTTTCGGTTGGATCATTGTTAACATCAAACATTGTTTACTTCGTATTATTTACTACTCTTGCAATTACCTTGATTTGGTTAATTGTTCGCGAATTACGGAAAGATCCATCAGAGGCGATTGAACCTAAATTTAAGAAGGTCCTTGACCCATTTGACAAGGAGGCGTTCTAAATGAGTTTTCTTCAATTACTATGGTTTGTATTGATTGGAGTGCTATTTGCCGGCTTCTTCTTCCTTGATGGATTTGACTATGGGGTAGGAATGGCTGTTGAAACACTTGCTCATAATGAATCAGAGCGTGATCAGCTTGTCCGGACAATTGGACCGGTTTGGGATGCTAATGAAGTATGGCTAATTACGGCTGGTGGGGCAATGTTTGCCTCATTCCCATATTGGTACGCCAGTCTTTTCAGCGGATATTACTTAATTCTGATGATTATTTTAGCTGGCTTGATTATTCGTGGTGTTTCTTTTGAATTCCGTAAGAATAGTCCAATGCCTAAGAAGCGGATTTGGGACTGGGCATTAGCAATTGGTAGTGCAATTGTTCCATTCTTCCTTGGAATTATGTTTGTTAGCATGATTCATGGAATGCCAATTGATGCTAACGGTAATTTCCATGCCGGCTTCTTTGATTACTTTAACTGGATTTCAGTTGTTGGTGGAATTGCTTTATTACTATTGACCTACTTACATGGAATTAATTATATTGCGTTGAAGACGACTGGTCCGGTTCAAGAACGGGCACGAAACTATGCTGAATTTCTATACTGGATCCTTTATGCCGGTGAAGTTGTCTTTGCATTGTTGCTGATCTTTATGACCGACTTTATGGCAGTTCATCCAGTTGGGACAATCTTAATGCTTGTTCTGATTGTTGGCTTCTCAGTCCTTGCACATGCGGAAACCTTTGCTGGTCATGAACTAGTTGCTTTTATTTCCAGTGGATTAACATTGGTATCATTAGTTGTATTGATCTTCATTGGTCTGTTCCCTCGTGTACTGATTAGCAGCATTAGTCCGAAGTACAGCATTTTAATTCAAAACGCTTCATCAACGGAGTACACATTAACGGTAATGACCATTGCAACGTGCTGTCTTTTACCATTCGTTTTGGCATATACAATTTGGGCTTACTGGATTTTCCGCAAGCGGATTGCAATGCCTGCTATTCCGGAGGTTAAATAAAATTTATGATTGATCGACTACTCTTCAAAATAAAGGGGAGCAGACATATCATGATTAGGCTTGTGGGGCTTTATGTCCTGCAAGCTTTTCTTATCTTTGGTCAGGGATTAAGCTTAGCAGCATTGTTAACTGGCTTATGGCAGGGACACACCCTCCTAAGCCAGGTTTACTGGCTAATTGGATTTATTGTTTGCTATCTTTTACGACACGGATTAACAGAGGTTGGAAATGGTTGGTTAGACCGGTATTCCTCAGTAGCTGCGCAAAACTTTCGTCAGCAGTTATTAAAAAAGGTTTTTGAATTGGGTCCAGTAATTGTCCAACGTGAGGGAACGGGGAATATGGTAACCCTTGCACTAGATGGAATTAAGGAAGTTGAAAATTATATCCAATTAATCTACAGCAAGGTAATTAGCATGATGATTATTCCAGTGCTTCTTTTAATTGCCTGCTTTTGGCTAGACTGGATTTCTGGAGTTGTTATGTTGCTGGTCTACCCCTTAATTGTTTTGTTTATGATTATTCTTGGCTATGCCGCCAAGGCAAAAGCTGATCGGCAATTCGCGGCTTTTCAAGTATTGTCGAACCACTTTATTGATTCATTACGGGGAATCGATACATTGAAGTATTTTGGCCTTAGTAAGAGGTACTCGCGAAGTATCTACCGTTCAAGCGAACAATTTCGAAAGTCGACAATGAGTGTAATAAAGGTGGCAATGCTGTCAACTTTTGCATTAGATTTTTTCACGACATTAGCGATTGCAGTGTTAGCCGTCTTCCTTGGACTACGGCTAATAAATGGACACTTATTATTATTCCCGGCATTAGCAATTTTAATTTTGGCGCCAGAATACTTTTTGCCAATTAGAAACTTTGCAAGTGATTATCATGCGACTTTGAATGGTAAGAATTCTTTCCATGCTGTCCTTAAAATTCTCAATATGCCATTACCTAAAAAGCCAGTCGTTAAGCTTCATCAATGGTCGGACAATGATCAATTAATTTTTGATGATATAAAGTTTACTTATCCTCATGAGGGTAGTGAATTAGCGAATCTCAATTTGACAGTTAAGGGTTATCAAAAAATTGGGATTATTGGCATGAGCGGTGCTGGAAAGACAACTTTAATTAATCTTTTAAGTGGGTTTTTAGCGCCAACAACTGGAAAGATTAATATTCAAGGTCAAGAAGTGGCAACCTTGGATATTAATAACTGGCAAAAACAAATTCTATATATTCCGCAAACACCATATATTTTTGCTGACACGCTAAAAAATAATATTGCTTTCTATACTCCTGATGTTAGTGAGGATAGGATAAAAGAAGCAATTCATGTTGTGGGATTAGATGACCTAGTTGCTGAATTACCCCAAGGATTGTTAACGATGATTGGAAGCGGTCATCGGGCATTAAGCGGGGGACAGGCACAACGGATAGCGTTAGCCCGTGCTTTTCTTGACCCATCCCGAAAAGTAATGATTTTTGATGAGCCGACTGCCCACCTTGACATTGAGACTGAACTTGAATTGAAAAAAAGGATGATTCCTTTAATGGAAAATAGGTTAGTCTTTTTTGCTACTCACCGTTTACACTGGATGAAACAGATGGACCACATTCTGGTACTTAAGAACGGTAAGTTGATTGAACAAGGAACCTATCAACAGTTGCTTGATAAACAGGGGTATTTTGTAGAACTTATGAATCAGACGAAGGGAAAGGAGACTGCCCATGGATAAAATACCATTATTAAAGGCGATGAAACATGATCGGTGGGTAAAACCATTCCTTAAACGATATAAGTGGACGCTTGTACTTGCAATTACGCTTGGAATTATTACTTTTATCTGTGCGAGCGGGTTAATGTTTACTGCTGGATACCTTATTAGTAAATCTGCAACAATGCCGTTTAATATTTTATTGGTGTACGTACCAATTGTTTTAACCCGTGCTTTTGGAATCTTTCGTCCTGTAACTAATTATTTTGAACGATTAGCTAGTCATAATTGGGTTTTTAAAATGACTTCTGCTTTTCGGAAGAAACTGTATGACTCTTTAGAACAAGATGCAGTTTTCTTTAATAGCAAATACCGAATTGGTGATATTTTAGGATTGCTTTCTGAAGATGTTGCCCATATTCAAAATTTATACTTACGAACCATTTTTCCGATGTTAGTAGCATTTGGTATTTACGCACTTATTGTTATTGGCATGGGGATTATCTCGCCTTTAATGGGACTATTGATGTTAATTTTATTTGGGTTGATTATCATTGCAATTCCAGTGTGGTCGGTATTAGTTAACGGTGCTCGTCAACAGTTGGAGAAACAATATACTAATACGCTTTATGCTGACTTGACAGATAATGTTATGGGAATTACAGACTGGGTGTTTGCTGGCCGAAGCGCAGATTACCTGCAACATTATAACAAGAGTGAACACCATCTATTAGCGTCCCAAAAAGCAATGAAACGTTTTGAACATTGGCGTGACTTCGTATTACAGGCAATGATCTTATTAATTGTAGTTAGTTTGATTGTTTGGGGAGCGGCTCGTTTTGGTGGTCATTGGGGCGGCAGTGCTAATTGGATTGCAGCCTTTGTACTTTGTGTTTTCCCGCTTGATGAGGTGTTATCAAGTTTACCGACAGCCGCTCAGCAGACTAATGTGTATGCCGACTCATTAAAGCGATTAAATAACCTGCCTCAACCTGCAGAACCCTCAAAGGTTAATATTGAGATTGCAGCACCGTATACTCTTAAAATTACTGATTTGCATTATCGTTATCCAAAAACTGAAAAAATGGTTTTGCGGGGTATTAACCTTGATATCAATCCCGGTGAAAAGGTTGCTATTCTCGGACGAAGCGGTGCGGGTAAGAGTACGCTGGCTAGTTTAATTCGTGGTGACCGGACACCAACCTCTGGAGCCGTAACTTTGAATGAGGTTCCGACTGATAAATTTGGCGATGAAATTTCTAACTATATTGGCATTGTTCACCAGTCGCCATATTTATTTAATACAACAATCCTGAACAACATTCGTTTAGGAAGTGAAGATGCAAGCGAAGAGCAAGTGTGGGAAGTCCTTGATCGGGTTGGCTTAGCACCAATGATTAAACGATTGCCTAAGGGACTGCATACGATGGTTGATGAAGCTGGATTGCGTTTTTCTGGTGGCGAGCGGCATCGGCTATCATTAGCGAGAATCTTATTAAAAGATGCACCGATTATTTTACTTGATGAACCGACTGTCGGATTAGACCCGTTGACAGAAGAAAAGGTTATTGAAACCTTTATGGAACAATTACATGGCAAGACATTAATTTGGATCACCCACCACTTACAAGGGATTGAAATGATGGATCAGGTTGTTTTTATTGAAAACGGACAGATATCAATGCAAGGAAGCCCTGCTGAACTACAAGAAACAAATCAACATTACCGGATGCTAAAAAAAGCAGATGAAGGTAATTAGTTAGTTTAGAATGTTATAATAATTACGAATCAATGATGGAAGGATGAACGACAATGAAAGAAGTTGTTGTACTCGGAGCTGGTTATGCTGGCCTAAAAACTGTTGTATTATTGCAAAAGAAATTAAAGAATAATATTCATATTACTTTAGTTAACCGTAATAGCTATCATTATGAGGCAACTGATTTACATGAAACAGCTGCAGGAACGCAAAGTGCATCCAGAATTTCTTATCCGATTAGTGATGTTATTAACCCGCAGATTACAACATTTATTCAAGATGAAGTTGTAAAAATTGATTCAGAGAAAAAGACCGTTAAGCTTGCTGGTCATGAAGAATTACTTCACTATGATTACTGTGTTCTGGGCCTTGGATTTGTTTCCGAAACATTTGGCATTCCAGGGGCAAAAGAAAATGCTTTCCCAATGACTAATGTTAAAGAAGCTTTAGCAATTTACGATCATATTATTGCCAAAATGAAAGATTATCGGACAAGTCATAATCCAGAAGACTTGCATATTATTATTTGTGGTGGTGGATTTACCGGTATTGAGTTAGCTGGGGCCCTTGTTGATGCTCGTCCAAGTTACGCCAAAATTGCGGGCGTTTCACCAAATGAAATTAAGATTACAATAATTGAAGCTTCGACAAGATTAATGCCAATGTTTAGTGAAGATTTGGCTGATTATGGTGTTAACCTTGTTAAGAATTTAGGCGTTCAATTACTTGATGGGTCGCGGATTAGTAAAATTGAACCAGGAAAAGTAAGTTATCGCCACGCCGATGAAGAAGAACAGTCAATGACTGCTGGAACTATTATTTGGACGACTGGTGTTAGCGGTAACCCATTAATGGAAGAATGTGGTTTTAATGCTAAGCGTGGCCGGGTATTGGTAACAGATCATCTAACAGATCCTCAGCATGATGATATTTATATTATTGGGGATGTTGCAGCAGTAATGCCGCCTGATGGTAAGCGTCCTTATCCGACTACCGCGCAAATTGCATTGGCAATGGCAGACTACACAGCAGAAGATATTGTTTCGCGGATTAAAACCGGCAAACATGAAGAAAAGCCATTTACTTATAAGTCATTAGGAACGGTGGCTTCGGTAGGTAATACCCATGGTTTTGGTGAAGCAATGGGACACGAACTTCGTGGCTACTTGGCTTCGGTAATGAAGAAGATAATTGCTGACCGTTCTTTAATGGAGACTGGAGGCATAAAAGAATTGCTTTCCAAAGGTCGGTTTGATTTATATCACTAAAAATATGAAAAGGAAGGGATGGGAAAATTTTCTCTCAGTCGCTTCCTTTTTTATTTGTTGTTAAAATGATAAAGATAATTAGATGATTAATAGGTGATGTAAATGATAGAAACATACGACGAAGCGTTATCTTTTATTCATGGACGGACGCAATTTAAAAAAATTCCTACACTTAAGAGGATGCGGAGATTTTTAGCAGAATTGGGTAATCCGCAAGAAGGACTTAATTATATTCATGTAACTGGAACAAACGGCAAAGGATCGACTGTTGCAATGATGCGGTCTGCTTTATTAGAGAGCGGCCTTACAGTTGGAAGTTTTACTTCGCCATTTATTACTCGCTTCAATGAACGGATTGAATACAATAACATCCCAATTAGTGATGAAGATCTTTTGCGAATGGTTCAAAAAATTGCACCGATTGTAAAAAAACTTGATGTTGAATTAGCGACAGGTGGTCCGACTGAGTTTGAAATTGACACTGCGATAATGTTTTGTTACATGGCGGAAAAGAAGCCTGATGTGGTATTACTTGAAGTTGGTATTGGCGGACTCTATGATTCGACAAATGTTATCAAGCCGGTTGTTAGTGTCATAACCACGGTTGGCTGGGACCATATGAAGTACTTAGGGAACACTATTTCAAAAATTGCTACCCAAAAGGCGGGGATAATTAAAACAAAAGTGCCCGTAGTGATTGGTAATTTGCCGGAAGAAGCACGGACAACAATTAGAAAAGATGCGCAGAAAAAATCCTCACCGGTATTTGAATTAGACGAGGACTTTTCGGTGCGGAAGCTTAATGGTCACCATCTTCATTCCAAGGTTCAATATCAAGGAAAGAAGATTAAAGCTTTAGAAGTTACGCTTGGTTTATTAGGAGAGTATCAGGTAGAAAATGCCGCAATTGCTCTTATGACGATTGAGCTTTTTATGACCAAGATGGGGCTGTCAATTGATCGGCGGGCCCTAATTGAGGGTTTAGAGCATACCAGCTGGCCGGGCCGTCTCGAAGAAGTTAATACAACGCCATTGGTTTTACTTGATGGAGCACATAATTTGCCGGGAATTCAGGCGCTTGTTAAGACAATTAAAAAGGATTTTGCTGATCGTGAAGTTTACTTACTTGTAGCTATTTTGGCAGACAAACAGTATGAGCTAATGCTTGGCGAGTTAGCAAGCCTTGGTAATGTCCATTTAACTGTTACGCACTTTGCTGGACCGGGTCCTAAACGGCCGAGTGCAGATTTAGGGGCAGCTGTTGATAGCATTCCGACTAAGTATCCTGTCCAGGTTGTAAATGATTGGCAATTAGGTATCGGTCAGGTCGCTAGTCAGATGAGTGAAGAAGACGTAATGATTATTACTGGTTCGCTTTATTTTATTTCTGATGTTCGTAAATTATTTTTAAATTGAAAAATGCAAAAGCCTAAATTTTCCGTATTTAAATATATAGAGAGTAAAAAGGAGAATTATTTATTTATGGAAAATGAATTTGCAAGTAATTATGTAAAGATGGTATTTGATTGCTTTGCTGATGATTTAGGTCACCAAAAGCAGGAACTATGTCAGCGGCTTTTAAGAAAATGTCCTACACCATTAGCGATTAAACGTCTAACACGGGTCGAAAAAAGAGAAATTTGTGAATGGGCACCAGAAATGAAACGGTTATTTGCTGCTATTGATTTAGGGCAAGCAGTAACTAAAAGTCATGAAGATATTATTGGTCATGCATATTCCAGTGTTGAAGTCGGTCAGGAAATGGTCGCACGTTTTCAAGATGAAGAACAAGAAAACATCTGTATTGCATGTACCGATGTTCATAATGATATTATTGCCTGGAAAGTGCTGTTTATTGGCGGAGGTAGTGAGTGTGTTCTTTATCCTGATAAGATTTTTCAATACGCCCTTCAATGTTCAGCGCACGGAATTATTATGATTTATAATCATCCAACAGGGGATATTCGCCCTTCAAGTCAAGATGACTCATTTGTTCGTCGATTAGAACGAGGATGTGATTTTGTCGGGATCAATCTGATTGACTTTATGATTGTCGGTCGGGATTCTTATTATAGCTGGCAAGAAGATACAGCGCTCTAAAAGTAAAGAAAAATTTAATTTATGTGGTAGTTGCAGTCTCTTTGCCTAGATTAATGTATATTAATGTTCGTATGTACCGAGTGGCTATGGTATAATATGCACGATATTAATTTGATTTTTAAGACGAAGGGAAGAAGCAGATTGCTAGGAATTGGAACAAAAAATCTTGGCATTGACCTTGGAACTGCTAATACAATTGTCTATCTTGAAGGTAAAGGCATTGTATTACGTGAGCCATCAGTTGTTGCTCGTAACGCTAAGACCAACGAAGTGATTTCTGTTGGCAGTGATGCTCGTGACATGATTGGACGGACACCAGAAAGCATTGTTGCCATTCGGCCAATGAAAGATGGAGTTATTGCAGATTATGACACGACTGTTGCAATGATGAAGTACTACATCGATAAAACACTAGGAAATAATGGTAAGCCATATGTAATGGTATGTGTTCCTAGTGGCATTACCGAAGTTGAGAAACGGGCCGTAATCGACGCTACTCGTGTTGCAGGTGCTCGTGACGCTTATGTTATTGAAGAACCATTTGCAGCTGCTATCGGTGCCGGACTTCCAGTAATGGATCCTACAGGTAGCATGGTTGTTGATATTGGTGGTGGTACTACTGATGTTGCCACAATCTCGTTAGGTGGAATTGTATCTAGCCGTTCGATTCGGATGGCCGGTGACAAGATGAATGATGCGATTGTCCAATATGTTCGCCAAAATATGAATTTATTAATTGGTGAACGGACTGCCGAAAAGCTTAAGTGGGATATTGGTTCAGCATCAGTAGAAGCAGCTGAAGAAATGGGGACAACTCAGGTTCGCGGACGTGACCTTGTAACCGGTTTGCCAAAGACAATGCAGGTATCTGCAACAGATGTTTCTACTGCCTTGCAGGATGTTGTTGACAGCATTATTACAGCAATAAAAGGAACCTTGGAAGAGACATCCCCTGAAATTGCAGCGGATGTTATTGACCATGGGATCGTATTAACTGGTGGCGGTGCATTACTCAAGCATTTACCAGATGTAATCGCTGATGCAACCAAAGTACCAGTGTTTATTGCCAATGATCCGCTTGATTGTGTTGCTATTGGTACTGGTGAGTCATTAAAGAGTATTGATGTAATGAAGAAGAAATAAAAATGATTCTTGGACAGCAATGTCATTATGAATCATCATTGGTACTAACTAATGATTAACGGGGCTGATTGCCAAGCAGAAGTGTTTGGCAGGCCCCGTCTTAATTACCTTGTTATGCATTGGAGGGACATAATGCAGAAATTTTTTTCCAACCGCCGATTAGTTATCGCTGTGATAATTCTGGTTGTCTGCTTTGGGCTAATGGCAGGTTCTGTCTCTTTGCGGAATAGACGAAATACACCACCACTTATTCAACAATTTGGAAATGATATTGTTGGCTTCGTTGATAGTGCAGTTGCCCTCCCCATAAATTGGGCACAGACAAGTGTGAGTTCAATAAATGGTTTAATGAATACTTATTCTGAAAACCGTGAACTTAAACAACAGGTAACTGAATTAGCGCAAACTAAAGTCCGTGATCAGACTTTAGCACGTGAAAATAAGCAATTAAAACAACAATTAAAACTTAATAATTCAATGACTGATTATAATACGGTTACGGCAGCTGTACTAATGCGTACGCCGTCTTCATGGCAACGACAATTAGTAATTAATAAGGGTCAATCTAGCGGTATTAAGAAAAATATGCCCGTAATGAGCGGTAGCGGATTGATTGGCCGGGTAACTGAAGTAAATAAAACTAATAGTAAAGTTGAACTATTGAGTGACACTAGTGAATCATCGAACCGTTTTGCTATTACACTTAACGGTGAAAACGGAAAAGTTATTAATGGTATTATTACCGGATATAGTGCCGCAAATAATGAACTAGAAATGGGACAAGTAACTTCAAAGGCGAAAATAAAGAAGGGGACAAAGGTAATAACAAGCGGAATGGGGGGCATAACTCCTAAAGGTCTTTACGTTGGGCGTGTATCACGTGTTGGTAAAGATGATTATGGCCTTGCGCAAAAAATTTATATCACTCCAGCAACAGACTTTAATGATATTAATATTGTTACTGTCGCTGAATCTGCTGCACAGGAGTGATAAATATGTATCGACTATCACGTTTAAAATATATATTTCCAATCGGTCTCTTCGTTTGCCTGTTTTTAGATGGTGCGTTGAGCCACGTATGGGCTTCTTTCTTTTTTAGTTACCCATATTCAATGGTAAGTGAACTGGTTTTGCTGTGGCTAGTGTTATCATATTTCTTTCAAGATGATATTGAAATTCCGCTAATTCCCTTTGCAATTGCAGCGGGAGCGGTATATGACCTTTATTTTTCCGGAATCTTAGGTTTGTATATCTTTTTGTACCCGTTAATAGTTGAAATAACCAAAATTCTTTCCCGCTATTTTAGTTCATCATTTTTATCGATGATTATGATCTTCTTTGTAGATATTGTTGTTTTTGAAACACTTAATTATTGGGCTTATTACCTAATTGATATTACCAATGTTGGGTTTGGTGATTATCTCGTCTATACGTTAGCGCCAACATTGGCATTGAATTTAATTTATTTTGTAATTCTGTTCTGGCCAATTCGTGCATTGTATCGCTGGGCATTAGATAATAATCAAATTTAAAATAATGCTTGACACAACCGATATTCCAGTATAGGATATTTACAACATCATAAATGACAGTGAACAGACTAGTAGAACTTAAAGTATTGTTAAGAGAGTCCTTAATGGTGGGAAGGGACCAATACATGGGTTTGAATCACATCTGTGAGTTGATCTTCTGAAATCCTTAGTAGGAAGATCCGGGGAAGCCCGTTACAGCACGGAGTTTATTTATTGAACTCACTGAGGCTATTTTTCGTGAGAAAGTAGCATGATGAGGTGGAACCGCGGAGACGCCCTCGTAGCCATTTGGCTCGAGGGCGTTTTTTAGTTCATATAAGTAGACTTATTGAGGCAGACATTGCGAGGTGCCTGCAAACGTGAGGTGGAACCGCGATGAATTCGCCCTCTAGGAGTAACTTCCTAGAGGGCTTTTTCTTTACTGTTATTTTAATTAAGTAGTGATTTTAAGGAGGCAATAGAAATGTCAATGCAATATATAAGTGAAATTTTACCTTCATTATTTCAAGGAGCAATTCTTACATTACAAATTTTCTTCTGGACATTGGTTGGGTCGCTCCCCCTTGGTATTTTAGTTAGTTTAGGTTTAACTTCAAAGATTAAGCCGCTTAAATGGATCCTAGAAATTTATGTATGGTTAATGCGGGGAACACCGCTGTTACTACAATTGATTTTTGTATTCTACGGGTTACCGATTATTGGAATTGTTTTTGAACGTTATGACGCAGCATTAGTTGCTTTTATCTTAAATTATACGGCTTACTTTGCTGAAATCTTTCGTGGTGGTTTTCAGTCGGTTGATCAAGGCCAATTTGAGGCAGCACGTGTTTTACGGTTGAGCTACTGGCAAACGCTTCGTAAAATTATCATTCCACAGGTTGTAAAAATTGTTATCCCATCAATCGGGAATGAAGTTATTAACTTGGTAAAAGATTCATCATTAGTTTATGTAATTGGTTTAGGCGACCTATTACGGGCAGGAAATGTTGCCACTTCCCGCGACGTTACCCTTGTTCCGCTGATGTTAGTTGGATTGATTTACTTGATCCTAGTCGGAATTTGTACTTTAATTTTACGTCGAGTTGAAAAATGTTACGCATACTTTAAGTAAAGGAGGAGACACAATATGTTAGAAGTTCGCAACCTGAAAAAAAGTTTTGGTAACCGGCAAATTTTAGATGGGGTTAACTTAACCGTTAAAGATGGTGAAATATTATGTATCGTTGGTCCATCCGGAGCTGGTAAGACAACGTTACTTCGTTGCATTACCGGCCTAGAAACACCAGATAGCGGCGACTTCTTTATCGATGGTCGAAAGTTTGATCCACAGGGAACGGAAGCACCTGATCGTGTAATTGGTGTTGTTTTTCAGGACTTTAAGCTTTTTCCCAACCTATCAGTAATGGAAAATATTACGTTAGCACCAATCTTAGTTTTGAAAAAGAGTAAAGAAGAAGCGGTTGCCGATGCTCAGAAGCTGCTTGAAGAATTAGGACTTAATACAAAGGGTAACTTATATCCCTACCAGCTTTCTGGCGGGCAAAAACAACGGGTAGCTATTGCTCGTGCATTAGCAATGGAACCTAAAATTCTTTGTTACGATGAACCAACATCAGCACTAGATCCAAACCTGCGAAAAGATGTTGCTAATATTATTTTAGGATTAAAAAAGGACGGGATGACCCAATTAATTGTTACTCACGATTTAGAATTTGCACAGGATATTGCAGATGATATTTTGCGGGTTCAACCACTTGACCAGCGCAAAGCTGAATAATAAGGGAGGGATTACAGATGAAAAAATTAAAAGCAATCTGGTTGCTCCTTCTGTTAGTTGTTCCTGTTGTGCTCTTGAGTGGCTGTGAAAGCGTGACAGAACGTGCTGATACCCAGGATACATGGAATCGAATTGAAAAAAGAAAACGCGTGATTGTGGGGCTTGATGATAGTTTTGTTCCGATGGGTTTTCGGCAAAAGAATGGAAAATTGGTTGGTTACGATGTAGACCTTGCCCGAGCTGTATTTAAGCAGTACGGAATAAAGGTTGATTTTCAACCAATCGATTGGTCAATGAAAGAAACCGAATTAAAGAACGGAACGATTGACCTCTTGTGGAATGGATATTCAGTTAATCCAAGTCGGGCTAAGAAGGTAGCATTTAGTCGGTATTATTTGGAAAACCGGCAAATTCTCGTTACTAAGAAGAAAAGCAATATTAAGAATTTAAATGGCATGACAGGAAAGACGCTTGGAGTGCAAAATGGATCAACTGGGTTAACAGTCCTAGATGAAAAGCCTAAATTATTAAAGGATAAAATTAAAAATCATACTCCTGTACTTTACGATACGTTCCCCAATGCATTTATTGATTTAAATGCAAATCGAATCCAAGGTATTTTAATGGATGAGGTTTACGCTAATTATTATATTAAGCACCAGCCTAACAGTAACTCTTATCGGACATACATTAGTAAAGAATTACCAATGGAGCACTTCGCTGTTGGAATGCGTAAAGGAGATAAGACATTAAAGAAGAAGATTAATCAAGGACTTGGCAACCTCCAAAAGAATGGCGAATTACGCAAAATTAATGAGAAATGGTTTGGTCAAGATAGTAATTACTTGGGACCGGATAATGATTAAAAGAGTGGCCTAGCGGGTTGAATTGTTCAACTTCTAGGTCATCATTGTCTTTTAGCATAATAAACAAATTAACAAAAATACGATGAATTTTCTCAATCAGTTTGTAATTTGTTCATAATTAACGTATCATTATTCAGTATGATAATTCGAACGTAACTAGGTTGCAGCTAGTGGAACCCCTCTTGCTGCATTTTATATTGAAGGGAGAAAGAGAACGTGGATTTTAATCTTGCCCGTGGCGTGGATCTGCACATTATACCCACAAAGCAATTTAAGATGAATCACGTCTTAATAGATTTTGCGACTCCGCAAACACCAACAAATGCTACTGCACGAAATTTATTGGCAAACCTATTAGAGACCAGTACGCATCGCTATCCAACACAGACGGCTTTGGCCCGCCAATTAGCATCTTTATATGGAGCATATGTTAACTTATTTGTTAATCGTCTTGGAATGATGCACACAGTCCGATTGCGAGCAAGCTTTGTTAATAATCGTTTTGTTAATGAAGACTTGTTTGAAAAAATTAGCGGTCTGATAAATGAAATATTATTTCACCCACTGATTGATGATGGTGAATTTGATGGCCCTACTTTTAGGATTCAAGCAAATAACCTGCGAAGTACGATTAAATCGTTCTATGATGACAAACAATTTCTGGCAAGTCAGCGATTGATGGATTTATATTACCGAAATGATTCAGTAATGAAGATTCCAAGCTTTGGACAAATTGCTGATCTTGAAAAATTAAATGCAAAGAGTTTGGTTGCAACATATCAGTCAATGATCAACCACGATAAAGTTGATATTTTTGTTTTAGGTGATATCGATCCAGAACTTGCCCGCAGAGTTTTTGCAAGGCTGCCGTTTAATAATCGGGTTCCGCTTAGCAATTCGCCTTTATATCACCAGTTGCCTTATGATCAAGTTCAACGTAAAACCGAATATCAGCAGGTTAGTCAGGCTAAGCTAAATCTTGCATACTCTTTACCGGTTTATTACCATGATTCAGATTATTATGCGGCGTTGGTCTTTAACGGTCTTTTTGGTGGTACGCCATATTCAAAACTTTTTACAAATGTTCGGGAAAAAGCCAGCTTAGCTTATTATGCTTCAAGTCGTCTTTTGCCATTTAACGGAGTAGTGAGCGTTCAAACGGGGATTCGTGCTAGTGACCAAGAAAGAGTTCAAGATATGATTCAAGAGCAGCTTAAAGATTTGCAGAATGGCAATTTTTCTGATGAAGCCTTAAAAGAGGTCCAAGATAGTTTGATTAATCAATATCGTGCTGGTCATGATCTAGCAAGTAATATTTTGGAACAGCAACTAGTAGCTAAATTAGTTAATGAAACAAATAAAGATTTTGTAGCTGAAATAAAAAAGGTAACACCAGCTGATATTTCTCAAGTTGCAAACAAAATGAAACTTCAAGCAGTTTATTTATTAAGTGGTGAGAGATAGTTATATGGATAAACAAGTTTATCAAAATTTTAACCAGTCCATTTATCGTGAACAATTATCAAATGGGCTAAAGGTTCAGCTTCTGCCAATGGAAGGGTACCATAAGACGTATGCAATTTTAACAACTGACTTTGGCTCGATTGATAATCACTTCATTCCATATCATCAGGAGGAAGCAATTACCGTTCCAGACGGAGTTGCCCATTTTCTTGAACATAAAATGTTTGAGAAAAAAGACCATGATGCGTTTGATTTGTTTGGTAAATTGGGAGCTGATTCTAATGCCTTTACTAGCTTTACTCAAACAAGCTACCTTTTTTCAACTACTAGCAATCTTCACGAAAATTTAGATGTTTTGCTAGATTTTGTTCAAGATCCGTACTTTACCGACCAAACAGTAAAAAAAGAGCAGGGGATAATTGGTCAAGAAATTCAAATGTATGAGGATGATCCAAGTTGGCGTTTATATTTAGGAATTTTAGGTAATTTATACCCTAACGACCCGATGCGGATTGATATTGCAGGGACGATTGAATCAATTGGCCGCATTACACCAAAAATTTTGATGGATACTTATAAAACGTTCTATCAGCCTGCCAACATGAACTTATTCCTAGTTGGTCGCCTGGACCCAGAGGAAACAATGGCGTGGATCAAGCAAAATCAAGAACAAAAAATCTTTGCACCGACGGAAACGCCACGCAGATTATTTAAATTAAATGATCCGACTGCACATGATGTAATTCCTTTCCGCTCATTAACAATGGATATTGTAAGGCCCAAAGTAATGGTTGGTTTGCGGGGAACAAAGCAATTCGATGATGGGAAGCAACGATTGCATTATAAATTGGCAATTGATTTATTGTTAGATGTTTTGTTTGATGATACATCGGATAACTATTTGCGTTTATACAATAATGAAACACTTGATGATACATTTGGCTATAATTTTGAAATGCAACGAGGCTTTCATTTTGCCTATTTTAGTTCTGACACTGATCAAATGGAACGCTTTGCTGACGAAATTATTGATATCCTTGAGAGTGCTGATCAGCAAATCGAGGCCGCGCGAACAAGATTTGAAGGAATCAAAAATGCTGAATTAGGACGATTGATTGGACTTTTAGATTCTCCAGAGGCTATCGCTAATCGGTATGCTGGAGATCTATTTGCAGGAGCAAGTTTAATGGATGAAATCCAGATTTTAGAGACCATTACAATTGACGACCTTTATCAAGTGGCAAAGGATTTTATTACTCCCCAAGGAATTTCGGTATATCAAGTAGTACCACAACATCAATAAAATTAACTTTTCTTGTGAATTTATTATATATTGTGAGCATGATATAATATCCAAGAGTAAAGATAAATGAAAATGGAGATAGAATAATGAGTGAGAACGAGAACGATCAAAAACGACTTGAGATTGGCAAAATTTTACGAAAAGCTCGAGAAGAAAAAGGATATACCCTTGATGATCTTCAACAAATGACAAAAATCCAAAAGCGGTATTTAATTGCTATTGAAGATGAAAATTTCGATGAACTACCTGGGGACTTTTATGTTCGTGCGTTCATTAAGCAATATGCAAATATGGTTGGATTAGATGGTAATGAATTATTGCAAAAGTATGATGATCAATTACCAAAGACGAAGACAGAAGAATATTCTGATCATCTTGCTCAGGCGGTGGAGACACGGGCGAGTCAACGAAAGACTGTTAGTGGCAGTGTTGATAAGGTGCGGAATTATATGCCAACCATCATCATTGCGTGTGTGATTGTTTTAGTATTAGCTGCTATCTGGCTTACTGCAATTGCTCGTAATCACCGGGACTCTTCTACACGGATTGATAATAGTTCTGTTTCGGTATCCGGTGAGAGTCGCAAAAAGGCATCGTCTTCTTCTAAGAAAGAAAGTACAAAACAGAGTAAGTCAACAGCGATCAAGCTTCAAGAAGCACCTAATCGAAATGACACTAGCGTTACCTACACCGCTAAACAGCTTACGGCAGATACAACCTTACAAATTGAACCAAGTGATCGGTCGTGGATGCAGGTACGCGCAAATAACAATAACTTATTAAACAAGACCCTAAATAATAATGAAAAGACTAGCCTTAAGATTAATCGTGACACAACATCATTAGTAATTACAGTTGGTAACGCTCGGGCTACAAAATTAAAGATTGGTGACCAAGAAATTGACTTTACTAATAACGGTCGTTACCAAAACACACGGAATGTAACGATTAATTTTGGTCAAAATCAATCAAGTAGCAGTGCAGCTAGTCAAGCATCAAATAATTCAAATCGAAACGCTTCTTCGACTAGTCAATCAAATAATGCTACGCAACCATCTGCAGCAAGCAGCAGCCGTCCTCAGACAAATGCTAGTCGACAGGGTAGCCAACCTACTCGTTAATCTGGAGTGCTAAAGGAGTTAGAACATTGAATTTACCTAATAAATTAACTGTTGTTCGTTTAATTATTATCCCCTTTTTCTTATTATTAATGGTGTTGCCATTACAAAGCTGGGGAGCTGTTAGCTTTTTAGGGGCAACTATTCCAATGGCTCAGTTTATTGCTGCCATTTTGTTTATCGTTGCTACAATTACTGATAATCTTGACGGACAGATTGCGCGTCGTCAGCATCTTGTAACTAATTTTGGAAAATTTACTGATCCATTAGCGGATAAACTATTAGTAATGACCGCTTTTATTGTCTTGACTGGAAGCGGGGTTGTACCGTCATGGGTAACCTCAATTATTATCTGGCGTGAATTAGCCGTTACGGGGCTACGATTATTGCTGGTAGAACAAGATGGGATAGTTTTAGCTGCCAAAATGCCAGGTAAAATTAAAACGACAACGCAGTTTATTGCAATTATCTTCTTACTCTTAAATAACGTAATTTTTGCAATGTGGAATATTCCATTTGGCCAAATCATGCTATATATTTGTTTATTCTTTACTATTTACTCGGGAATAGACTACTTCATTCAGGGACGCGACGTTTTCTCGGATGGATTTAAATAATTTAAGATTAAGTCAGAGACTGGGAACTAACCCGGTCTTTAACTTTTTAAAGATAAAAATGCCAACGCGGTAACTGACTGGTAGTTCAAACGTTAATAGATCAGCATTTGTCTAATCTAATCATTCTTGCAATAGGCGGTGCGTTGACGACAGCGGGATAATGAACTAGGTAAGCTGGTTCTGCCCCGCTTATTTTATTTGAATTAAAATTTTATGATTTTAGTGAAAATGGTTATACTTTACGTATATATATTATAGGGGTGAACTTTATGGATGCGGAAATAATTTCAGTTGGAACAGAAATTGTACTAGGTCAAATTGTTAATACTAATGCAGCCTATTTGGCAAGAAAGCTTACTCAACTAGATCTACCAGCTACGTACCAGACGACTGTTGATGATCAGCCGCAACGACTTGAGCGGGTTATTAACCATGCATTGACACGAGCACAATTAGTTTTTGTCTGTGGTGGTTTAGGCCCAACCGCTGACGATATTACAATGCCAACCGTTGCTAGGACATTAGGAGTAGATTTACAAACGGATAACCAGCACTGGAATTGGATCCAACAAACTTTTAAACAACGGCAAATTAAAATGGAACCTGATAATATCCGCCAAGCTCAATATCTTAAAGGGGGCACGCCACTGAAGAACCCAGTTGGTCTTGCTTTAGGGTGCTGGGATGAAATTAATGGAAAGGTAGTCGTTGTATTGCCTGGACCACCAGCAGAATTCCAGGCGATGGTTGAAGAAAGTTTGATTCCTAAGTTAAAGGAGCATTTTCAAACTGGAAAACAAATTACTAGTCGGACCCTAAATTTCTTGGGTCGTCCTGAATCGCAGTTAATGAGCGAAATTCAGGAAGCAACTCAAAATGAAACGGGGATAAGCATTACTTCCTATGTTCAACCAACAGCAATTCAGGTGCGCTTAACAGTTCGGGACTTACCGAAAAAAGAAGCAACCGCGAAAATTGATCGGGTTCAAAAATCTATTTTAGCTTTTGAAAAGCCTTATTTTTTTGGTGTTGGTGATGATCTTACCCTTGCCAATGTAGTTGTTGAGTTATTAAAAGAAAAAAATTGGAAATTAACAGCTGCTGAAAGTCTAACAGGAGGAATGTTTCAAAGTACAATTTGTTCTGTTCCGGGGGCATCGAATATTTTTGATGGCGGTTTTGTCACCTATGCTGCCGGTGCTAAGGAAGAGCTCTTGGGAATACCTAATGGATTAATCGATCGATATGGTGTGGTAAGTTCTGAAACGGCAGCGGCAATGGCTGAAGGATGCCGTCAAAAATTGAATACAAAAATTGGTATTGGGTTTACTGGGGTTGCAGGTCCAGATGCATTAGAAAATCACCCCGCTGGTACAGTTTGGGTTGGATTAGCAATTGAGGGGCAGCCAACAAAGACGGTTCAGTTGCATCTTGCTTCTTATATTGGTAGACAGGCTATTAGAACCTTAAGTGTCCAGTACGGGCTGCAAATGATTTATCGTGAATTAAAAAAATAAACGAACTTTTGTTCACTTTTTTCTTGTTTTTTTTGCTAAAACTGTTATTATTAGTTATCGGATAAACCGTAAAAAAGGAGGAATTTGATTTGGCTGACCAACGAAAAGCAGCATTAGATGTTGCCATCAGAAAGATCGAAAAGAACTTTGGTAAAGGTTCAATTATGCGTATGGGTGATGCCACAGATATGAAGATTGCATCTGTATCTAGTGGCTCGCTTGCAATTGATAAAGCACTCGGCATTGGTGGGTATCCTCGTGGCCGGATAGTAGAAATTTATGGCCCAGAGAGTTCTGGGAAGACCACTGTTGCTTTACATGCAGTAGCAGAAGTTCAACGCCAGGGTGGAACAGCAGCATATATTGATGCTGAAAATGCACTTGATCCTCAATATGCTGAGGCATTAGGAGTTAATATTGATGATTTATTACTTTCCCAGCCTGATAGTGGTGAAGAAGGACTAGAAATCGCTGATGCATTAATTTCTAGTGGAGCAGTTGATTTAGTTATTGTTGACTCAGTAGCAGCATTAGTTCCTCGTGCTGAAATTGACGGTGATATGGGTGATACTCATGTCGGCTTACAAGCGCGTTTAATGTCTCAGGCGCTTCGAAAGTTATCTGGTGAGATTAATAAAACAAAGACGATTGCTATCTTTATCAACCAGATTCGTGAAAAAGTCGGGGTTATGTTTGGTAACCCTGAAACTACTACTGGTGGTCGTGCCTTAAAATTCTACTCAACAATTCGTATGGAAATTCGTCGTGCAGAACAGATTAAGAATGGGACAGACGTTGTTGGTAATAAAGCAAAAGTAAAAATTGTGAAGAACAAGGTTGCTCCGCCATTCAAGCGTTGTGAAGTTGACATTATGTACGGTGAAGGTATCTCTAAGACAGGGGAATTATTAGATATGGCAGTTGAAAATGACCTTGTTGATAAAAGCGGTGCTTGGTATTCATATGGCAATGAGCGAATTGGTCAAGGGCGAGAAAATGCTAAAAAGTGGCTTAAAGAACATCCTGATAGCATGAATGAATTAATGAATAAGGTTCGTGTTGCAAACGGAATGGAACCTTTAGATGAAAAATCTGCAAAAGATTCAACTAATGGTAAAGATTCCAGTGGATCAGGAGAAAGTAAGCAAGAAACTATTGAAGAAGCAAGTAAAAAATAGTTGGCATTAACGGTATAAAATAACAGGAGGACCCTAACATCTTTACTAATAAAATAAGATGTTAGGGCCTTCTTCGTCTATTAATAGCTCTTTAATATGGATTAAAAAATTCAATAGTTGACACCTTGGTTTGGCAAGCTTAAAATTTAACATGTGTGATGTTTTGAAACATGACACGGTGAAATTAATTTATTCATACCAACAACATAATAGTTGAAGCGGAGGTGAAATAGTGGAAGTATTAATATTCGCCGCGCTTGTTATGGTTGTCGGAATTATTGTCGGCTATGTAATTCGCAAGGTTTCATACGAAAAACAAGTTGCAGAAGCGCATAATGATGCGCAAGGTATTATTTCTAAAGCAAAACAAGACGCAGCAACGGCGAAAAAAGAGGCTATTTTAGAAGCAAAAGAAGAGAGTCATCAATATCGGGAACGTGTTGAAGACGAGTTAAAGCAACGGCGAAGTGAAGTTCAACGTCAAGAGGATCGTCTACTTCAACGGGAAACTTCTTTAGATCATAAAGATAGTGCTCTTGAAAAACGAGAAAATGCGGTTGGTGTTCGTGAACGAAAATTAGATCAAGAAAAAGAACGACTTCATCAATCTAAGGAACAAGCTGAAGCCTTAGTTGAACAACGTAAACAAGAAGTTGAAAAAGTTGCTCAAATGTCACAAGATGACGCTAAACAGTTATTATTATCTGAAGTAAAAGAACAGTTAAAGACTGAACGGGCAGTAATGATTCGTGATAGTGAACAAGAAGCAGAACTTTCAGCAGAACGAAACGCTAAGAAATTAATTGTTGAGGCGATTCAGCGAAGTGCTGCTGATGTTGTCTCTGAGACGACTGTTTCAGTTGTTACCCTTCCTAATGATGATATGAAGGGGAGAATAATTGGTCGTGAAGGTCGTAATATTAGAACTTTAGAGACATTAACAGGAATTGATTTGATTATTGATGACACGCCGGAAGCAGTAGTGTTAAGTGGTTTTGACCCGGTTCGTCGAGAAATTGCTAAAATTGCTCTTGAAAAGTTAATTCAAGATGGGCGTATTCACCCTGCGAGAATTGAAGAAGCAGTTGATAAAGCTCGTAAGCAAATGGATACCCAGTTGCGTGAAACTGGAGAGCAGGCATTGTTTGATTTAGGGATTCATTCTATGCATCCTGACCTTATTAAGACGGTTGGGAGAATGAAGTACCGGACAAGTTATGGTCAAAATGTTTTAGATCATTCGATTGAAGTTGCTAAGTTAGCGGGAATCATGGCTGCTGAACTTGGTGAGGACGTCACAATGGCAAAACGTGCTGGGCTATTACATGATATTGGCAAAGCAATTGACCATGAAGTTGATGGTTCGCATGTTGAGCTTGGAGTTGAATTGACCCGGAAATACAAAGAAAATAAAGTGGTAATCAATACGATTGCTTCACACCATGGAGATGTCCCAGCAACTTCTGTGATCGCTGTTCTAGTTCAGGCGGCTGATGCAATTTCAGGCGCTCGACCAGGTGCGCGAAGTGAATCATTAGAACAATACATTCAACGCTTAAAGAAACTAGAAGGCATAGCAAACAGTTATGATGGTGTCGACCATAGTTACGCAATTCAAGCTGGTCGAGAACTTCGCGTGATTGTTAAACCAAAGAAGATTTCTGATTTGCAAGCAACAACTTTGTCACATGATATTAAGAACAAAATTGAAAAGCAATTAGAATATCCAGGACATATCAAAGTAACCGTTATTCGGGAAGTTCGAGCAGTTGATTATGCTAAATAAACTGGTTTTCAGTTCTAATAAAGAGACTGGGTACATACTACAGTCTCTTTATTATTTTAAAAAACAGTAACTGGTGCTAAACTATAGAGCCTTGCATGAAATTATGGCAGAAAATATAATTAATTTATTGTAAATAATAAGAACGAAATAAAATTATTAACGGGGTGAAAGTTAGTGGCAAAAAAGATGACGCCAATGATGGAACAATATCAAAAGGTGAAGGATCAATATCCAGATGCCTTTTTGTTTTATCGTTTAGGTGATTTTTATGAGCTGTTTAATGATGATGCGATTAAAGGAGCGCAACTACTAGAATTAACATTAACAACTAGAAATCATAGTGCTAAAAATCCAATCCCAATGTGTGGAGTGCCACATAGAGCTGTTAATAGCTATATTGATATTTTAATTGACAAAGGTTATAAAGTAGCAATCTGTGAACAAATGGAAGATCCTAAAAAAGCCAAGGGGATGGTTAAACGAGCCGTTACTCGTCTTATTACCCCAGGGACACAAATGGATCTTAATGGAGAACAGGCGCGAGACAATAACTATTTAGCAGCAATAAGTATGCAAGATAATGCTTTCAATATTGCGTATACGGACTTGTCGACGGGGGAGCTTAAAACGACCACCCTTGATAACGCTAATGACGCGGTTAACGAATTAGTTAATTTACAAAGTAAGGAAGTAGTAGTGGATGGTGAGCTTCCTGCTGAAATAACTACACAATTTAAACAACGGAACATTCTTCAATCTCACCAGCCGACTATCTTAAAAAATTCGGAGATAAGCTATCTTACTCAAGATCTTGAAGCAGCAGGTCAACAGCGTGTGGTTGGCCTTTTGGTATCATACTTATTAACAACGCAAAAGAGGGCACTTGCTCACTTACAAAAAGCAATTGCTTACCAGCCAAGCTCTTTTATGAAAATTGATCATTATTCTAAAACCAACTTAGAATTAATGAAAAATATGCGAAGCGGTAAACGTCAAGGAACATTAGCCTGGCTCTTAGATGAAACTAAAACGGCAATGGGGAGCAGGTTATTAAAACGGTGGATTGATCGGCCATTAATTAACCCGAATGCAATTAGCGAACGTCAAGATAAAGTCCAAGAATTATTAAACCATTATTTTGAAAGGAGCAATTTGCAGCAAGAATTAATAAAGGTATATGACTTAGAGCGTTTAGCAGGAAGAGTGGCTTATGGCAGCGTTAATGGACGGGACCTTATTCAACTAAAGACATCCCTTAGACAAGTCCCCAAAATAAAGTATGTTTTAGAAACACTAGATTCACCCGTGTTTGAGCAACTCCAAAAACAGCTTGATCCGTTAGATGATATAGCTGATTTAATTGACCGGGCTATTGTTGAGGAACCGCCAATTGCAATAACAGATGGCGGCGTAATTAAGGATGGCTATAATACACAATTAGACCAGTATCGTGATGCCATGAATAATGGAAAACAGTGGATTGCTGATCTCCAGGAGCATGAGCGGAAATTAACCGGTATAAGTAATTTAAAAATTGGTTATAATCATGTTTTTGGTTACTATATTGAAGTTACGAAGGTTAATCTTGATAAATTGCCAAAAGACCGCTATGAACGCAAGCAGACGCTGGTTAATGCCGAGCGGTTCTCAACGCCTGAACTGAAAGAAAAAGAGGCATTAATAATGGGTGCTCAAGAAAAGTCAACTGCTCTTGAGTATGACCTCTTTGTAAAAATTCGTGAGCAAGTAAAAAGTCAGATCAAGCGATTGCAAAAGTTAGCGCAACAATTAGCAGAATTAGATGTATTACAAAGCTTTGCTGTAGTAAGTGAAGATTACCATTTCGTCCGCCCAACGATGAATACGGGACATGTTCTGAAGATTAAGGATGGACGACACCCAGTAGTTGAAAAATTTATGGGGCATCAAGAATATGTCCCTAATGATGTTTTAATGGGTGATGATACTGATATCTTACTAATTACCGGACCTAATATGTCTGGTAAGAGTACGTATATGCGTCAACTCGCCCTTATCGCAGTAATGGCACAGATTGGGTGTTTTGTACCCGCTAAGTCAGCTGAATTGCCAATTTTTGATCAAGTTTTTACACGAATTGGGGCAGCAGATGATCTAATCTCTGGTGAAAGTACATTTATGGTCGAAATGATGGAGGCTAATAATGCTTTAATGCATGCAACGGATCGAAGCTTAATTTTATTTGATGAAATTGGTCGAGGAACAGCTACCTACGATGGAATGGCTTTGGCACAAGCAATTATTGAATATGTCCACCAGCATGTGCGTGCGAAGACTCTTTTCTCAACTCATTATCACGAATTAACCGCGCTGGAAGATAGTCTGGCACGATTGAAGAATGTTCATGTGGGGGCGACGGAAAAAGATGGTGAACTGGTATTTCTCCATAAAGTAAGTGCAGGACCAGCTGATAAGTCTTATGGGATCCATGTTGCAAAATTAGCAGGGATGCCAAGTTCATTGTTAAAACGTGCTGATACAATTCTTCAAAAGCTAGAGAGAAAAGATATTAAGCTACCATCGTCCCCAGCAGAAAAAGATGGAAACTATCAGACTGAAACGATTTCTGCAAAAGTAAATGAACCAGTGCCAACAAAACGGAAGGCTGCACCAGTGATTGAAGATAATGGGCAGCTTGAACTGTTTGCGACACCAACAGAAAAAAAGGAAACAGGCATTGACCGGCGTATTCTACACCAATTAAAAGAACTCAACCTGATGGGAATGACGCCTATGGATGTAATGAATCAGATTTATAAATGGCAGCAGAAATTGAAATAGGGTGATATTTAATGGGAAAAATTCATGAACTGGATAATATTTTAGCTGACCAAATAGCTGCCGGGGAAGTAATCGAGCGTCCGGCATCAATTGTAAAAGAGTTAGTTGAAAATTCACTTGATGCCCATAGTCACCGTGTTGACATTATTGTTGAAAATTCTGGACTGGATAGTGTCCGAGTAATCGATGATGGTGATGGGATTGCTGCTGAAGATGTTAAACTTGCTTTTCATCGTCATGCTACCAGTAAGATTAATTCACGACATGACTTGTTTAAGGTCCAGACAATGGGATTTCGCGGCGAGGCTTTACCTAGTATTGCTTCTGTTGCTGACGTAACTTTAACTACTGCTCAAGCTGGACAAGAAGAGGGTGCAATGATTCACCTGCGTGGCGGAAAAGAATTAGCTATGAAGCCGGCAGGAGCGCGCCAAGGAACTGATATTAAAGTAACCGACCTGTTTTTTAATACTCCGGCACGGTTGAAATACCTTAAGTCGCCACAGACTGAATTAGCACGAATTACGGATATTATTAACCGGTTGGCACTGGCTAATCCAGCAGTTGCTTTTAGCTTTACCCATAACGGCCGTGAACTATTCCGCTCGGCTGGTAATAATAACCTTCAACAAGTTGTTGCAGCTATTTATGGTGTTCAAGCTGGACGAAAAATGTTAGAAGTAAAAGGCGAGGATAATGATTTTAAAATAAGCGGTTTTGTTTCTTTACCTGAATTAACCCGGGCATCGCGACAGTATATTACGATTACGATCAACCACCGTTATGTTCGTAATTTTGAGTTAACTAAGGCAATCATTCAAGGGTATGAATCAAAGTTAATGGTTGGGCGTTATCCATTGGCGGTAATTAATATTGACCTGGATCCTGTTTTAGTCGACGTTAACGTCCATCCGGCTAAACGCGAAGTCCGATTGAGCAAAGAACAACAATTAACAAAATTAATTTCCAAAGTAATTCGCAAGCGGATTGCAGTAGAGAATTTAATTCCGAATGTGGATGCAGATCAATTTATGCCGAATGATGATGAAATAGCCGACCTGGATCGACGCTTGAAAGAGGCATCACCGGCTTACCATGCCAATCCTATTTCAACAGTTCCCGTTCAAGAACAAGTAGCAGCAAATGGTGTATCACCAGTTGCAGATAATCCTGCGAAAGCTGACGCTCATGATAGTGAAATTCCAGCACCAATAGTTATCCATGATGTTAATGATTTAAGAACACCAGCGATGCAAAAATTTGATGAACGTTACCAAAATGAAGGAACCGTTACCCCGTTTCCAACCTCAACGCCACCAATGAGTACTAAGAAACCTGAAAACATTGAATTGGACGTCCATGATAAAACTGATCAGAGTCAGAATCGGTTTCCTGAACTGCAATATATTGGTCAGCTGCAAGGAACGTTTTTGCTAGCCCAGGCAGGTGACGGACTTTATATTATTGATCAACATGCGGCCCAAGAACGGATTAACTATGAATATTATCGGCAAAAGATTGGTGAAGTGAGTCCAAGCCAACAGAATTTCTTAGTACCGCTTGTCCTAAACTATTCTACTGTTGACGCTTTAACTATTACCCAGCACCTAGATACTTTAGCGGCGGTCGGCTTGAATTTAGAGTCATTCGGTCAAAATAGTTTTATTTTGCGGTCGCACCCAACTTGGTTTAAGGAGGGGCAGGAAGAAGATACGGCTAAGGAAATGATTGATTGGCTAATTAAGAATGGTAAGCTAACAGTTAAGGAATTTCGAATGAGGACAGCAATCATGATGAGTTGTAAACGAGCGATTAAAGCTAATCATCATCTTGATGAACGAGAAGCAAAGGCCCTTTTAAAACGGTTGCCTCAATGCGAGAACCCATTTAATTGTCCTCATGGCCGCCCTGTTACCGTCCATTTTGATGATCAGGATTTGGAAAAAATGTTTAAGAGAATTCAGGATTCACATACCCCGTATGCTGATGATTTTGATGATCACGAATTTTAAGGAGGAACTGCTTTGTACGAATACTTAACAGGTTTTGTTTCAATTGTTGCCCCGCAATATATCGTTATTGATGTGCAGGGGGTAGGATATAAGTTATTAGTTGCTAATCCTTATCTTTACCAGGAAGATAAGGAGAAAAAGGTTCAAGTATATGTCTACCAAGCAGTTCGTGAAGACAATATTTCATTATTTGGTTTTAAAGATCAAAATGAAAAGAACTTATTTATGCAATTAATTAATGTTTCAGGTATCGGTCCCAAAAGTGCCTTAGCAATTTTGGCAAATCCTGACCACCAGGGATTAGTGGATGCAATTGCTAATAATAATGTTAGCTACTTAACTAAGTTCCCGGGAATTGGTAAAAAAACTGCTTCTCAAATTGTGTTAGATTTACGTGATAAACTGAGTAAGGAAAGCAGCGGGTCATTATTTGCCGCAAGTCAGTTAGCAGTTGACGTTGAAGTTAATCAAGAATTAAAAGATGCCTTGGAGGCTTTAGCAGCATTAGGCTATAAAGAACGAGACATCAAAAAAGTACAAAAGAGCTTGATTAAAGAAGAAAAAATGGCGACGGATGAATATTTACGGCAAGCATTACGGCTGCTTAATTAGGAGGTGCAATGATTGTGGAGCATGATCATGATGTTTTATCCGATCATTCAACAGGTGAAGAAGAGAGCAGAGTTGAAGTAACTCTTCGTCCGCAAAAGCTAAGCGAGTATATTGGACAACCAAAGATAAAGCATGAACTTAATGTGTATATTAAAGCAGCGCAAACGCGTGAAGAGGCTCTTGACCATGTTTTACTTTACGGCCCGCCAGGTTTAGGGAAAACAACCCTTGCGATGGTGATAGCAAATGAAATGGGGGTTAACATCAAAACTACCAGTGGTCCGGCAATTGAAAAGCCGGGTGATCTGGTTGCCTTACTAAACGAGTTAAAACCCGGTGATGTTTTGTTTGTTGATGAAATCCACCGTTTACCTAAGGTAGTGGAAGAAATGCTTTATTCTGCAATGGAAGACTATTACATTGATATTGTGATCGGCGAAGGACCAACCGCACATCCCGTTCATTTTCCGCTACCGCCGTTTACGTTAATTGGTGCAACAACGCGGGCAGGGATGCTTTCAGCGCCATTGCGGGACCGCTTTGGTATTGTTGAGCATATGAATTATTACACTCAAGAAGAACTAACAAAAATTATTTTCCGCTCTGCTAAAATCTTTCATACGAGCATTCAAGATGAAGGAGCGCATGAGCTGTCATTGCGTTCAAGAGGTACCCCGCGAATTGCTAATCGGTTATTAAAACGAGTTCGGGATTTTGCCCAAGTTGCTGGAAAGCAAAGCATTGATTCGGCAATTGTTAAGCAGGCTTTAGCTCTTCTTCAAGTTGATGACCGTGGTTTAGATGAAATTGATCGAAAGATGCTACTAACGATGATCAACTTTTACAATGGGGGTCCAGTAGGATTAAAGACGATTGCGGCTAATATTGGTGAAGAAACTAATACAATTGAAGAAATGTATGAACCATACCTTTTGCAGATTGGATTTATTAGCCGAACGCCACGGGGCCGATTGGTTACTCCTGCAGCTTATGAGCATTTAGGAATTGTATATCCATCAGGAAAAAATAGTTGAGGAAGATTATGAGCAGTATAAAGTTTACGATTAAAGATAATGATGGGACTGCCCGAACAGGCTGCTTACAAGTTAATGGAAGACAAATTGAAACGCCAGCCCTCGTTTACACAGGAAATGAATTGATGAAATTAGCTCCTGCTCAATTGGAACATGCGGGAGTCAGAGCGTTAAAAACTGCTGGGCTGATGCGGTGGCTAAAATATAATTCAACAATCGAAAAATTAGGCGACCTTCATCAATTATTCCATTGGCAAGGGTTACTAATGATTGACTTACAAAATGACTATGCTTACCGTCTTGCAAAGCCACGAGGAAAAAAGCGAGATGGTGTCCGTTTTCACGATCCGGCAACAGGTCAATTAAAATTTTGGCAACCAGAAACAGCCCTTCATGTTCAACAAGATTTGGGGGCAGATATTTTTCAGAGTTTCGATCGGACTACCGACTATTATGCCCCAGTTGATGATCTTGAAGTTGGCGTAGAGCAAACGGCTAACTGGTTAGCATTAAATACCCCGGTAAAAGAGCAAACTTTTGGCACTGTTGCTGGCGGCGGATTAAAAAAGTTACGGAAAAGCAGTGTTCAAGCAGTTGATCAAGCTGGACTAGCGGGTTACCGTCTTAGTGGTATTCCTGGCAATTTGAATAATGCCGAATTTAAGCGGATAATAAATGAAATTGTGCCCTTGTTATCGCCAATACAGCCGCGCTATATAGACACTGCTGTTACTTTAAGGCAAATGCTAGAAGCCGTTTTATCAGGAGTAGATTTGATTGACAGCGACTTAGCGGCTAAAAAGGCGGCAAATGGTATAGTATTAGTTGGCGACAGATTAATACCGCTTCATTTAGACCGTGAACATTTTAGCTTTGATTCGCAGCCGATCGATAATCAATGTTCTTGTGCAACCTGTCAAGCAGGCTATTCACGAGCGCTGCTTCATTCATTGGTTGCTGATCATAGTTTTTATGGTGAGCAGTTATTACTTCAACATAATCTTTTTACGTTAAATAAGTTAATGAATAATTTGCGACAAGCAATTAAAAATCATCAAATAAAAAGATTTGTTCAAGAATTATTGTAGAATCAATAGAGAATATAGCTTTTTATGATAAAGTTTGTTAAAGTTAATATTAGTTAACTTTTTGAAGGGATGGATAGACTGTGAATAGTTTGAGTAGTTTTGTTCTTGGTGCTGCTTCATCTAACAATGCAAGTAGTTACTCATCAATTATTTTAATCATCTTAATGGTTGCTTTGATGTACTTCTTTATGATTCGTCCACAACAAAAGCAACGTAAAGAACACCAAGAGATGATGAACGAGTTGCACCCAGGTGATGAAGTAGTAACGATTGGCCGAATGCATGGTAAGATTGATTCAATTAATAAAGCTGATCGGACAGTTACTTTAGACTGTGAAGGAATTTACCTTACTTTTGATATGGTTGCCATTGCACGGGTTGTAAAGCGCGCCGATGCACCAGCAAGTGAAGCACCACAAAATAATGAAGCTGATTCTGCCAGCTCTGCAGTAGACAGTGCTGATGCTGCAACAGCTGATAGTGTTGCTAATGAAACTACTTCGGCCGCTAGTGCTAATGAAGAGCAAAAGAAGAACGAAGAAAAATAATCTAAGAATGAGGATGAAAATAGTCGTAAATAAGCGAAGATTTTCATCTTTTTTGTTTGGTTGTTAATCTCTTTTATTGCTATACTAAAGAATAGTGTTAAATTTTATTCGGGTAAGGAGAATAGCATAATGGCAGATCCATTAACAGCGATTTTTGAACAAATCAAAAAATATAATAAGATAATTATTCACCGGCATCAGCGCCCTGATCCAGATGCGATCGGTTCACAAGTAGGACTTGCAGAAATTTTGCGTGCCTCATTCCCATATAAACAGATCTATGTTGTCGGCAAGCATATTTCAGGATTTGACTGGATTGGTGAAATGGATACGGTTGACAACCAAACTTTTGACGATGCATTAGTGATTGTCACGGATACAGCTAATGCCCCACGAATAGACGATCGGCGTTTTGATAATGGTGATGAGTTAATCAAAATCGACCACCACCCTAATGATGAACCGTTTGGTGATATCATGTGGGTTGAACCGGATGCTTCTAGCTGTTCTGAAATGATTTATAGTTTTTATCAGCGGTTCGCAAAAGAGCTAACTCTTCCTAAAAAAGCCGCCCATGCATTATATGCGGGGATTATTGGTGACACAGGTCGCTTCCTTTATCCCGCAACAACCCCACGGACAATGTTGGTTGCAGGTTCATTAATGGCAGCGGGGGCAAATGCGGCGGAAATAAGCCAGCATGAAAATGAAATTACTTTGCCAGTGGCACGGTTATCAGCGTATGTTTACGATAATTTGAAAATTTTAGATAATGGAGCAGCTTATGTTATTTTAACCAATGAAATTTTAGAACGGTTTGGTTTAACAGAAGCAGGTACATCTGCAATCGTATCTTTACCAGGTCGAATTCATGATGTTACGGCGTGGGCTATTTTTGTGGAACAAGAAGATGGTCATTACCGTATTCGTCTTCGTTCAAAGGGTCCAACAATCAACGGACTGGCTAAGAATCATGATGGAGGCGGTCACCCTCTTGCCAGTGGCGCAAAGGCAAAAGATGAGGCGGAAATTAACCAGGTAATTGATGAACTGAACCAATTAACACAAAGTTATACAAATCAAAAGACGAAAGGGAAATAAGGATGAATGATAAAAATTTTGCTGATTTTAAGTTACAGCCATACTTGTTAACAGCAATACAAAAAATTAACTTCCGTCGGCCAACACCGGTACAGCAAAGTGTAATTCCAGTAATTATGGCTGGCCGAAGTGTTGTTGGTCAGTCAGCGACTGGTAGCGGGAAGACACATGCCTTTCTTTTACCGCTTTTTTCAAAGATTAATCCAGAAATGCAAGCAGTTCAGGTAGTGATCACAACCCCTAGCCGTGAATTGGCATACCAAATTTATAATGCGGCAAAGCAACTTAATAAGTATGCACCTCACCCATTGACAATTCACAATTACGTGGGCGGGACGGATAAACAACACCAAATTGAACAATTAAGCCGAAAACAACCACAGCTGGTAATTGGAACTCCTGGCCGTGTATTAGATTTGATTAGGAGTCAAGCATTAGATATTCACACTGCTAAAATGTTTGTTGTAGACGAAGCAGACATGACCTTAGATATGGGATTTTTACACGAAGTTGACCAAATTGCTAGTCACTTCCCAGAAGATCTTCAAATGATGGTTTTCTCAGCAACGATCCCGCAAAAGCTCCGACCATTTTTGAAGAAATATATGGAAAATCCTGTCGTTGAAGAAATTCCAACTGAAGCAGTAATTAATCCAGATGTTGACAATTGGCTAATGTCGACTAAAGGACAGGATCGTAACCAATTAATTTATCGCCTGCTGACTCTTGGAGAACCGTACCTTGCTTTAATTTTTGCTAACACGAAGGAACGAGTAGTCGAATTAACGCAATACTTAGAAAACCAGGGATTAAAGGTAGCGATGATTCATGGTGGCTTGGAAGCTCGTCGCCGCAAACGAACCATGCGGCAGATTCATAATCTTGAATATCAATACGTAGTTGCAACCGATTTAGCAGCACGGGGGATTGATATTGATGGGGTATCATTAGTAATCAACGATGACTTACCAACTGATCTTGAATACTTTGTCCACCGGGTTGGTCGTACGGGTCGAAATGGAATGAAAGGGACGGCTATTACCTTATATGCACCCGCTGAAGATGATCTTATTGCTAAACTTGAAGACCGTGGCGTTAAATTTGTTCCAAAAGAATTAAAAAATGGCCAAATAGTTACTACGCATGACCGTAACCGACGAAAACATTATAAGCACCGCAAAAATGAGCTTGATCCGTCAATGAAGGGTTATGTTAAAAAAACAAAGAAAAAAGTAAAGCCAGGGTATAAAAAGCGAATTAAAAGGGCAATTAAAGAGGACGAACAGCAAAAATACAAGCTTGAATTACGGCACAAAATTCGTAAGGCCAAACGAGCACGGCAAAAGCAGCATCGCCGTGAACGAAATTCCCGTTGATTTTAAAGTGATTGTTAGTTATAATATGACACGTTTGGGATATGCTATGACTAATAGAAAGTTTCAGAGACAGCTGGGAAGGTGTGACAGCTGACTTTCTGGTAATAGTGCTCCCCATTCGGATAATTTAATATTTAGCCTTGGGAAACCAAGAAGTAAAGAGGTAAACGACTTCCATCGTTGCAAGCAGAGTGGTACCGCGTCAGTTCGGCGTCTCTGATTCGCAATGGTGGTTTTTGTTTTAGAAAGGGCGATTTGATGAAAGAGCTGAAAAAACTGAATAGCGCGCAAGTACGACGGATGTACTTAAAATTCTTTGAAGAGCATGGTCATAAGGTTATGCCGAGCGCATCATTAGTGCCGGTAAATGATCCAACATTACTCTGGATTAACTCTGGTGTGGCAACGATGAAGAAGTACTTTGATGGGAAAGTTGTTCCTGATAATCCACGAATGACAAGTTCGCAAAAGAGTATTCGGACTAATGATATTGAAAACGTCGGAAAGACTGCACGCCACCATACAATGTTTGAAATGCTTGGAAACTTCTCTGTCGGTGATTACTTTAAAAATGAAGTAATTCCATGGGCTTGGGAATTACTAACAAGCGATGAATGGTTCGGCTTTGATCCTGAACGTCTATATATTACCTACTACCCTAAAGATCACGATGCTTATAACCGTTGGCGGGAAGTAGGCGTTGCTGAAGATCACTTAATTGCTGATGAGGATAATTTCTGGGATATTGGTCAGGGTCCATCTGGTCCTGATACTGAAATTTTTTACGACCGGGGACAAGAATTCAATAATTTAGCTGATGATGATCCAGAAAACTACCCTGGTGGTGAAAATGAACGCTACCTTGAAATCTGGAATATTGTTTTCAGCCAGTTCAACCACACGCCAGAAGATACCTATGAACCGCTTCCGCATAAAAATATTGATACGGGGATGGGACTTGAACGGGTTGTTTCTATCTTTGAAAATGCCCCGACTAACTTTGAAACCGACTTATTTATGCCATTGATTAAGCAGGCAGAGAAATTTAGCGGTAGTAAGAAGTATGGTCAAAATAAAGAAGATGATATCCAATTTAAGATTATTGCTGACCATATTCGGACGATTACCTTTGCAATTGGTGATGGTGCTTTACCATCAAATGTTGGCCGCGGATATGTTATCCGTCGTTTGCTTCGCCGGGCGGTTGTTGCAGGAAAGAAGCTTGGCATTGATGAGCCTTTCTTGGCAAAGATGGTACCAACAGTTGGTAAAATCATGGAAGATTATTATCCTGATGTCCTCAAAAATGCTGATTACATTGCTTCAGTCATTAAATCTGAAGAAGACCGCTTTAGTGCAACATTGAACGGCGGATTAAATCTTTTGAATAATGTGATTGCGGAAGCTAAAGAAAATAAGACGAATGTAATCGATGGTCAAACAGCATTTAAACTTTATGATACTTATGGTTTTCCAATCGAATTGACTAAAGAATATGCTGAAGATGAAGGCTTAACAGTTGATGAAAAAGGATTCCAAGCAGCAATGACTGAACAGCAGAACCGCGCACGGAACGCTCGGGATATGGATAATGGAATGGGTGTTCAAACGGACTTATGGACTTCATTTAAGGAAGATAGTAAGTATGTCGGTTATACTGATTTGACTGTTGATAACGCAAAAGTTATTGGATTGGCACATGATGGCAAGCAAGCTGACGAGGCTCAACCTGGCGATCAGAATATTGAATTAATTTTTGATGTTACACCATTCTATGCTGAAATGGGTGGTCAAGTTGCTGATACTGGTGACATTATTGATAACTACGGTAAAAAAGTTGGTCGTGTTGTTGATGTTCAGCATGCACCAAACCAACAAAATCTTCACCGTGTAGAATTAACTGCACCAATTAAAAAGGGTGCGCGCTACAAATTAGTGGTAGACCGTATTCGTCACCTTAAAATTGAAAAGAACCACACGGCAACCCACCTCCTTGATCAAGCTTTACGGAATGTTCTTGGCGGTCACACGCAACAAGCTGGTTCATTAGTTGAAGAACATTACTTACGGTTTGACTTCAACCACTTTGGTCAGGTAACGGCAGAAGACCTTAAAAAGGTTGAAAACATGGTTAATGAACAAATCTGGAAGGAAATTCCCGTTAAGACTGTTGAAACTGATATTGACTCTGCTAAGGAAATGGGCGCAATCGCCTTATTCTCAGATAAATATGGTGATAAGGTTCGCGTTGTAAAAATTGGTGACTTTAATACAGAATTTTGTGGCGGGGATCATGTAAAGAACACGAATGAGCTTGGCCTCTTTAAGATCGTTTCTGAAGGAGGGGTCGGTGCAGGTGTACGACGGATTGAAGCCGTAACATCTAGTGATGCCTTTAAGTATCTTCAAGATCGTGATGACCTCCTAACTAAGAGTGCTGCTAGTTTGAAAGTTGCTCAGATTAAAGAGGTTCCTCACCAGGTAGAAACGCTTCAAAATGAATTAAAAGAAGCACAAAAGCAAAATGAAGCACTTCAAGCTAAGATTGCTGCTCAACAAGCAAACAATGTTTTTGAAAATATCCAATCAACTAAGAACGGAAGCTTGATTGCTGCTGAGGTTCAAGTTGCAGGAATGGGACAATTACGACAACTTGCTGATACTTGGCGGTCAAAAGAATTATCAGATGTCTTAGTACTCGCAACAGCTAATGATGGAAAAGCAAATCTGTTGGTAGCCGTAAGTGATGCCAAAATTAAGGATGGGTTAAAAGCCGGTGATTTAATTAAGGCAATTGCACCAGCTATCAATGGTGGCGGTGGCGGTCGTCCTAATTTAGCTCAAGCTGGGGGAAAGAATCCAGCTGGAATTAAGGACGCATTAAGCCAAGCCAAGGAATATTTAGATAAATAAATATCTGATTTTATAACAGGTAGGTAATGAGAGATAAGGCTGAGGAAAATTTTTTTCTCAGCCTTATCTTTGCTTTTTGTTAATATATTACTGTTTACTTACAATTGACAAATGTAAATTGTGATTTGAATCAGAATATAGTAAAATTAGTGGTTGAAAGAATATCTGGAGGTGACGATTGATGGCTACAAATGATAAAACGATGTTCTTTGATTTTGGTCAGGAACATCAAGAAGATATTAAGCAAACATTAAAGACGGTTTATGAATCATTAGAAGAAAAGGGCTATAATCCAATTAATCAAATTGTCGGTTATCTTTTATCTGGTGATCCCGCATACATTCCGCGTTTAAATAATGCACGTAACTTGATTCGTCAACATGAACGCGACGAAATTATTGAAGAGCTTGTTCGGTCATACCTAAAGAATAATGGTGAGACCAAATGAGACTAATGGGATTAGACGTTGGCTCTAAAACAGTTGGCATCTCAGTTAGCGATCCGCTTGGCTGGACGGCGCAGGCTGTTGAGATTATTCCAATTGACGAAGAAAATGAGGTTTTTGGGATTGATCGCGTTGCCGAATTAGTAAAAAAAGAGCAAGTAGCTGGCTTTGTAATTGGACTCCCTAAAAATATGAATAATACTGAGGGTCCTCGTGTCGAAGCTTCTCAACACTACGGTAAGTTATTACAACAACGTTTTCCAGATATTCCAATTGACTTTCAAGATGAACGTTTAACGACGGTTGAGGCTCACCGAATGTTAGTTGAGGAAGCAGACATTTCACGTGCTAAGCAAAAAAAGGTTATTGATGAAGTTGCGGCAACTTTCATTTTACAAAGCTATTTGGACCGCCATGGCCGTCTTGTGACAAAGTTAAAATGAGGGATTAATATGAGTAAACAACAAGAAAATGACGAAAGTATGATTACATTAATTGATGAGAATGGTAATGAACAATTGTTTAAGGAATTGTTCACGTTTGATTCAGATGATTATGGTAAATCTTATATATTTATTTATCCAGCTGAACAGGAAAATGATGAATCTGTTGATATCCAAGCTTACATTGTCGCTGATAATGAAGATGGAGATGGACAAGACCTTGTTCCAATTGAGGATGATAAAGAATGGGACATGGTTGAAGAAGTGTTAAATACTTTCCTCGATAATGACGGTAATTTTAAGGCTTAATTAAAATTACGACATAAGATAACTAAATTATTAACCAAAGGGCACTGTAGACACGATTTGTCACAGTCCTTTTTCTTTACTAAGAAAATGAAAGGATTATAAGAATGGTTTTAACAACCTTTATTATTTTGATTTTAATTGGGTGTTTTACTAATGGTCATCGTCGAGGGCTGTTTACGATGATCTTAATGCTGGGGACTTATATTATTGCGTGGTTAGTTGCACGACAAGGTACACAGTTAATTGGCGGGTGGTTAAAGTCAATGTTGCCTGACATTGGAACGTCAGCAACTTTTTCAGATAATTTACTGTCAAATGTAAATAGCAGTCTCTTCTTTTATAATGGGATTGCTTTTATGATCATTTTTACGATTGTTTCGATTCTTTGCCATTGGGGAATTCGTCAGCTAAACTGGATAAAAAAGATCCCGGTAATTGGAACGGTGGATAAACTGGCTGGTGGGGTAATCTCATTTTTAATTGGTTATATGATTATCTATGTTGTCCTACTTATTATGCAGTTATTTCCAGCTGGCTGGTGGCAAATGCAAATGGCAAATTCAGAGTTAGCACGTTTTATGATTAATCAAACACCAGGAATAGCGCATTTAATAATTAATACGCTAGTACAGGGAGGATAAAATGAATAACAAAATTTTAGAGACATTAGAGTTTGATCGAATAAAAGGGCAGCTTGCGCAATATCTGGTTTCTGCAGCCGGACGTCGCGAATTAATGCAGCTTGTTCCGCAAACTAATTATGAAGCTGTTAAAGAACTTTTAACGGAAACTACTGACGGTGCGGATATTTTAAGACTGGAAGATGGAATCCCTATTCCGCAATTAGCTGATATTAAGCCCCAGTTGAAACGTTTAAAAATTAAGGCAAATTTGAATGGAACAGAATTGGCCCAGATTACTAAAGTATTGCAAACCAGTATGAGTGTTAAAAACTTTTTTGATCAAATGCGGGAGAAAAAAATTAAACTTCGCGTTTTAAATGCGCAGGTTGATCAACTGGTTACCATTCCATCAATTACCCAGCGGTTAGTTCGTTCGATTGATCCTGATGGGCGGATAAATGATGAAGCATCCGCCAAGCTTCACGGCATTCGTCAGTTAATTAGTCAAACGGAATCAGATATTCATGAGCAAATGGAAAAATATACTCATGGGAAGAATGCAAAATATTTAAGTGATCCAATTATTACCATGCGCAATGACCGCTATGTTATTCCGGTAATAGCTCGGTATCGGAATAAATTTGGCGGGGTTGTACATGATCAAAGTGCTAGTGGTCAAACCTTATATATTGAACCGGCAGCCGTTGTTGAAACTAATAACCGGTTACGCCAAGCGCAGATAGAAGAGCGGCAAGAAATGCGGAGAGTATTGATTGAATTGTCACAGTTGATTGCTCCTTATCGTCATGATATTGGACAAAATGAAACAATACTTGGTCATCTTGATTTTATTAATGCCAAGGCACGCTGGGCTCATGACAACAAGGCAACGTTACCGGTGTTGAGCAAAGAGAATCATGTGTTACTACGAAAAGCACGTCACCCATTGATTGATCCCAAACGGGTAGTTACGAACGACATTAAAATCGGTGCAGACTATCAGGCTATTATTATCACAGGTCCTAACACCGGTGGTAAAACGATTACGCTTAAGACGCTAGGAATAATTCAATTGATGGGTCAATCAGGACTATTCATTCCCGCAGATGAAGGCAGCACGATTGGAATTTTTGATAATGTATTTGCTGATATTGGGGATGAACAATCATTAGAGCAAAACCTGAGTACTTTTTCTGGTCATATGGACGGGGTAAAGGCAATCCTTGAACAGATTACAAGCCGTAGTTTAGTCCTGCTAGATGAGCTTGGTGCAGGAACTGATCCTAAAGAAGGGGCAGCACTGGCAATGGCAATTCTCGATGATATTGGTAGTAAGGGTGCGATGGTGGTAATTACAACCCACTATCCAGAACTAAAAGTCTATGGATATGATCGGGCAAAAACGATTAATGCAAGTATGGAGTTTGATCAAGAAACCCTTAAGCCAACATATAAATTATTACTGGGCATTCCGGGACGTTCAAACGGGCTAGAAATTGCGCAACGGTTAGGGATTGATTCCCAAATTATTGACGAGGCTCGAACTTTAGTTAGTGATGATAGTCAAGATCTCAATAACATGATTGGTGATTTAGTAGAGCAGCGGAAAAAAGCGCGTGAAGAAAGTGAAAGGCTAGCAAAGTTAGTAGCTAAAAATAAGCAGGTTCAGCAAGAGCTTGATGAGAAACTAACGCGGTTTAACGAACAACGTGATAAGCTGTATGAACAAGCGCGTTCAAAAGCGAACCATCAAGTATCGATGGCTAAGAAAAAAGCTGACCGAATTATTCATCATTTACGTCAATTGGAAGTCCAACAAGGCGGTAATGTGAAAGAAAATGAATTAATTGATGCGCAAGGTCAATTAAACGCTCTTCATCGTGATAATCCACGCTTGCAGCATAATTCGGTTTTGCAACGGGCTAAGCAAAAGCATGACTTGCATAAGGGTGACGTGGTGTTGGTAAAATCATATGGTCAATATGGTGAATTATTATCTAAACGTGGAAACCATAAGTGGGAGGTTCAAATTGGTATCCTAAAAATGGAGATTGATGAGAATAACTTAGAAAAGGTAGCTAAAAAAGATTTGCCACGCGAAAAAAACGCAAGGAAACGCCCAAGGGCTGCTGTTAGGACAACTCAGACAAGAAAAACATCGGCACGTCTTGATTTACGCGGGCACCGCTATGAACAAGCAATGAGTGAGCTAAGTAATTTCATTGATCATGCATTGTTAAATAATCTCTCAACAGTAACGATTATTCATGGAAAGGGAACTGGTGCGCTTCGCAAAGGTACCCAGCAATACCTCCAGAGTAATCCGCGCGTTAAATCATTCTCGTATGCTGCGCCTAATGCTGGTGGCGATGGAGCAACAATTGTTAATTTATAATTGCTTACTATAAAAAAGTAAGCAACCTAAATGACATTTAAGAAGTGATTTGTTAGAATAACAGTAAGAAGAACAAAGGAGGAATAGAAAATGGCTGTAAATGTAACAACAGACCAAACCTTTGAACAAGATACTGCAACCGGGGTCGACTTAATCGATTTCTGGGCAACCTGGTGTGGACCTTGTCGAATGCAATCACCAGTTGTAGAGGCATTGTCAGATAAGATGACTGATGTCAATTTCTTTAAGATGGATGTTGACCAAAATCCAGAAACAGCACAACAGTTTCGGATTATGAGTATCCCAACATTAATGATTAAGAAGAATGGACAAGTAGTTGACCAAGTAGTTGGCTACCATAGTGAAGATCAATTGAAGCAGATTTTACAACAATATGTTGACTAAAAATTTATTAAGAGAAAACAAAAAGTAGGGATATAATTTTATTCCCTACTTTTTTTCTTTTCTCTTCAGTTTTAACAATGAATGACGTCCTTCTTTTTTAGGCTTTTCTTCTTCAGAATCAGGACGGTCAATGTTGATGAATGTTACCATTTCAGACCGTTCATTATCAGCAGAATTTTGCGGATCATTTTGGATAAGAATCTCAACGTAATCACGGTGACGGTCAAAAATTTTTGCTTCTGCAACCGTCCCGAGTTGAAATTCTATCTCTTGAGCAAGAAATCCGCATTCTAAACCAAAGGAGGTTTCTTCTTCGTTACGTTGAATTCGTTCTTTTACAATTACTCCGGAAAGCCGCCATACTTGTGAGGTGTTACTTTTCTTTCGCAATGCTAATCGTCCAAAGTCGAGTTGATTAGTTAGGTGTATTAAATCTTCAGTTGTAGCAACTGGGTATACTCGAGCAAGATCTTTGCCGATCCAATATAGCATTTCATCGGTTTCCTTCCCCAAAATGGCTGGTAAAATGACGTCCCGCATTGTACCGACACCCAATCCTTGATGGCTTGCTATTAACTGATTATACAATTTCTGACTCATATCAACTCGCTCCTTTTTAGCAATCATTATTATTATACTTAAAAATTAAGATCTTAATAGTGGAAAACCTGAAAAACTTGCAAAATCTTGTATAGAAACGGATAATATAGTTTCAAGGATTTAACGTTTTAATGAATTTAACGAGGTGGAACAAATGGATAATCGACCAATCGGGGTTATGGATTCAGGTTTAGGCGGACTATCTGTAATTCGTGTCCTGCGGGAAGAAATGCCCCATGAATCTATTATTTTTGTTGGTGACCAAGGAAATTTTCCATATGGGATTAAAACAAGGGAGCAGATTCAAAAATTAGCATTACGAATTGGTAGGTTTCTTGTAACTAAGAAAGTAAAGCTAATGATAATTGCTTGTAACACGGCAACCGCGGCGGCTTTTCAACTTCTTCAGGAACAATTGCCAATTCCAGTGATTGGTGTAATTGAGCCGGGGGCCAGGGCAGCTGTTCAACACCAGTATGACAAAATTGGTGTTATTGGAACAGAATCAACCATTAAAAATGGCGCATATAAAAAAACATTGACTAAGCTTGACCCATCAGTGACGGTTATTAGCCATCCTACCCAACCATTAGTTTCAATTGTTGAACATGGTCAAACAGGGACAATAATGGCACAAGACGCGGTAAATAAAGAATTGCAGGTCTTTGATGGTCAAGCGATCCAAGCGTTGATTTTGGGATGTACCCATTTTCCGTTTTTACAAAAAGAAATTAGTAATAAACTTGGCGCAAATGTCCAATTAATTGATCCAGCCTTTGAAACAATTCGCCAAGCTAGAAACCTATTGACGAGTGAAAAACGATTAAGTAATAACCTATCACCGATTATTGATCTCTATTCCACGGGTGATGTTAATGAGTTAATTGCTGGTGCACAAAAATGGCTGCCTAATGGTTATACTAAATGTGATCACATTAGATTAAATGAGGAAGGCTAAAATGAAAACAATTGTAATTGCAACTAAGAATGCGGGTAAGGCGAGTGAATATCAAAAGATGCTTGTGCCACTAGGAATTAAAGTTAAAACTCTTGCAGATTTTTCACCGATATCAATTGATGAGAATGGTGCAACTTTTGAAGAAAATGCGACAATTAAGGCTGAAACTGCGGCTAAAAAGTTGCGGTTGCCTGTTATGGCTGATGATTCTGGATTAGTAGTCGATGCCTTAAATGGTGCACCGGGCGTATATTCAGCTAGGTATGCAGGTGATCATGATGACGCGGCTAACAACGCTAAACTCTTAAAAAATTTAGCAAACGTTCCTGATGAACAGCGAACAGCCCATTTTCATACTACTATTGTCGGTGTAAAACCAGATGGCACAAAGTTAGTTGCTAACGGTCGTGTTGATGGGCATATTCTTCGCCAATTAACTGGTGAGAATGGCTTCGGTTATGATCCGCTTTTTTATGTAGATGAGCTTGGCAAGTCAATGGCACAGTTAACGGCAGAGCAAAAGAACCAAATAAGCCACCGTGGGAAAGCGTTACGGAGCTTCATGAAACAATTTGATGATTGGTGGGAATAAAATGAGAATCCTAGTTGTAAGTGATAATCATCGTGAAGATAAAATTTTGACTGAAATTGTTCAAACAATGCGGGATAAAGTTGATTTGATGGTTCATTGCGGTGATTCCGAATTGAATCCTGCTGAAGAACCTATGAGTAATTTTAAGGCCGTAAAGGGAAATAATGACTATGGGCTATCATATCCTAATGAATTAACTATTGATGAAGGCAAGGAAACAATCTTTATCACTCACGGCCATTTGCAACGGGTTAATTTTTCACTAACACCGCTAATGCTTGCGGGTGAAGAAAAAGACGCTTCAATTGTGTGCTATGGTCATACGCATCAATTAGGTGCAGTTTATGATCACCATATGTTAATCGTCAATCCCGGCAGTATTAGCTTTCCCCGTGGACAATATGCTAGCATTGGCGGGACCTTTGCAATTATCGATGCACGGGCTGATAAGTTTATTGTTGACTATTATGACCGGCAAATGAGCACTATTCCGTCCTTACATTGTGAGTTTAGCCGTAAATAAAGGAGTGTATTTTTGTGATTGATCAGCGTTTGCAGACTCTATTGTTGAAAAATAAGCAAAAGTTCATGATTCCAGCAAGTTTAGTCGCAACGGTAAATCAGAGTAATAGTTTAGATCATGCATTTTTAGTACTAACGAAAGATCGTTACGCCAAAATTATCGTAATTGATAACGAGAACCATTATTGCGGGCAGATTTCTTTGGCGATGATTACAGATCAGTTATTAGAAACCCAACGAATTAATGTTGACCGCTTAAATGAATTGGTAGTAGCTGATGTTATGCAAACAGATGCTCCGGTAATAAAAGATCCGACAGATATTGAAGAAAATTTACACCTTTTAATAGATCAATCATTTTTACCGGTAGTTGATGATGAAAACTACTTTTGCGGAATTGTGACACGACGAGAAGTCTTAAAGGCTGTTAATTATACAGTACATACTTTTGGTAAATAAAAAGCTGGGACTTTCCTTGAATAGCTATATAGCTTTTAAGGAAGGTTCCAGCTTTCATTTACCGGTTATTTTTAATTATGTCGTTGATAGTTTGTAAAACCCCGTCATGGTTATTGTCAGCTCTTGTAGTGTGTGCAGCTTGCATTTGGATAATTGGTTGAGCATTTTTCATTGCATAACTTTGACTGGTCATTGCTAACATCCCTAAGTCGTTCTCATTATCACCGAAAGTAACAATTTCATCTGGCTTTAAATGTAGGTGCTTTTGTAAAATTGAAAGAGCATTTTGCTTGGTAGCGACAGCATTACCGATAAGGTCGGTATTAAAGCCCGAATTTTCCATAATTAACGATGGTGGCAAATAGCCGTCTAAAGTTGCTGCTACTTTTTTGAGATTAATATGATTAGCAAAATTAATTGAAATCTTTGTAAAGTCATCATTGGATTTTTGGCTAAAAATTTTGCGAATATCAGGGGCGCGTTCGACATTCTCATAGAATAGCTTAACAATTTCAAAATCATGCGGACTCATCCCTTGATCAACATACGATTTTTCACTTGTTGAGATTACGAGCTGGTTAATGTCATTAGGACCATAGAAACGATCTAGAACATGGATAACCCGTGCTAAAGCTTCTTGATTAATAGGGAAAGACTTAAAAAGCTTATTACCGAGATGAATAACTGAACCGTTTTGGGAAATGAACCCCATTTTAGTGGTATAATCCTTAAATTCGCGTTGTAGACGGGGATAGCTTGACCCGCTGGCAGCAACAAAGAAAATATTATGACGTTCAAGCTGCCGAAATACTTTATTAAATAATGAATGGTTATATGTGTGATCATCACGCAAAAATGTTCCATCCATATCAGTGGCAATTAATTTAATGCTCATTTGTCATTCCCTCCCAGGCAATTGGAATATTATTTGTTCGTAATTCTTTGAGGTAGGCTGCCAAGAAGCGGCTTGCAACGGTTGATTGTTTTCCGCTAACTGCTGTAATCGTTACCCGAAAGACCAATGTTCCGTCTGGAGTTACGACTGGTCCTACAATAACGGGCTTCAGCTGCAGCGCCTTTATTTGCGGTACCAGCTTTTTATTAACCTGCGTAATAATTTCTTCTACCCTATTAAGAGGGGTCTTTGAAGTTATATGGATATCGATATTGCTGACCATATTATTTCGCGATAGGTTTTGGACGATGGTAATATTGCGATTAGGAATAAAATTAAGTGTTCCATCAGAACTAGTAACCTGGGTAGTTCGGATCCCCAAAGCAGTTACAGTCCCCTTGATTTGACCAATTTGAA